>Ga0315309_1000015_pt1 | contig 121128 bp, 127 predicted proteins | sample TDP4_MG_FD_203080 | JGI IMG/M metagenome (GOLD analysis project Ga0315309, IMG submission 203080) | Freshwater sediment microbial communities from Lake Towuti, South Sulawesi, Indonesia - TDP4 | ecosystem: Environmental > Aquatic > Freshwater > Lake > Sediment | place: Indonesia: South... | reverse complement strand
AGGTAACGTATGTGGGTGACTTTGACGGAGACGGTGACGTTGACTACGATGATATCGTTTATTTTGTTGACGCCTACATCAAATACTGGTCAGGTGAAGGAAAGGACCCACTATGCGACTTCGACAGCGACTGCGACATCGACTACGACGACATCCTCACCTTCGTCTCAGCCTACATCGACTACTGGACACCACCATAAACCAAGAAAAAACACAAATCACCCTCCTTTTTTTGTCCACATTACATGACAAATCAGTTCTCATTAAGCAAAGGCCAACTTCTAAACGGTTAAGTATAGCATCTAAGTAAAAAACATGGTATCATTTTCATAAAAACACTAAAAAAAAGCGAATCTGCAGGAGATGCCACCATTCCGTCAATTACTAAGCCTTACGTATATTTTTTTGGCATTGGTTCAACTCGGCGTCTTCGTGTTTTTGTTTTTGAGAACTGATTTTTGGGGGGGGGCATCGCAAAACTTAATACACACGAAACTCTTAGTCTTGTCTGACCATCCAGAGGACTGTTTATGCTAAACAGCAAGGAACAGAAAAAGACTGCTAGCATTGAGGAAGACTGCATACTCTACTTCCTCAATGAACGAAAAGAAGAAAGCTTCACCTCGGAAGAGATAATGGGAGGGCTAGGAATCCACATCGACTTCAGCAACACTGAAACTTCGAAGATGTCAACCTTCGCAATAGCCGACTTCACAGCGCTCCTTTATGATCTGGTGAGAAGAGACAAAGTAGAAATGAAGTTCATTGAAGGGCGAATGCGCTTTGTGGCAAGCGAGGAAAGATTCAAATGCCCTAAATGTGGGGCAAAGGTTGCTGCTCCAAGAAAGAAGTGGGAAATGATTGGACGCCCAGACAATAAAGGCAGAAGAACGCAACTCTCCATTGGCATTTTCAAATGCCCCACACATGGAACATTCAGAGCAGCAATAGACAAACAAAAGATACCTCCAAATAAGTAATGCCAAAACCCTTTAGCAAAGATTTTCCAAATTTAGCAAGGTATAGCTAGTTAGCCTTTTTCAGGGGTTATTATTTCTTCTTGAACCGTGTATCACTATCTGGGTTTCAGTCTTTTCTCTCAGAGCATTCACGTCATCAGTTTGGTTAGATAAAAAATTTTAGTTTAGGGCTGACGAGGGCTGGGATTTATTAACGGCAGAAAAACCACTAATCATCATCAAACTTGTAAGTTTGGTCAAAGAATCAGGTCTCAAATCACCATAACGTGCGCTTTCTTTCCTCCCAAAAACCTTCGGTATCTGCCTAAAACGAGCGCGGAAAGTGGTGAGAGTTTCAGCTGTTCATATCCTACAACGCCGCATACAGAAAAAGAGGGGAGTTTGCGGGGGGTATCTTCACCAAGCAATGATTCCGCCACACTGTGGCATTCTGCCTGCTAGCACATTTTTTTCACAGTCGACTTGGACTTGAACCCATTTGGGTATTAGTCCGACCTCGTTCACTACCATCTGGTAAAAGAGATGGAAGGCCGTATATGTGTGTGACAAGAAAGACTTGGCATATTCTGAAGGGTAGCCTAGCCTTAAACAATGATTGTTCCAGGATGGAGAATAGCCTTGTTCCTATCAAGTCATAGCGCGCGTTGAGAAATCGTCGTATTATACGACAGTTTTGTTATGCTTTCCGGTATTATGCAAGACTTTAAGGATATGTGACACTATCTCAGAATACCATCAATGCTAAGCATCAAGTTCAACTCTCCCGTAGTTATCTAGGATATCGCCACAGAGGTCAGTTGCCCTAGTAGGTCTATTCTTGATAACTTAGTTGTTGCTGAAGGTCTTTTCAAGGGCGGTCTTTAAAGGCTTTAGACTAGTGATTACATTGTTTTGTTTCGTCTACAGACTTCCAAACGTTTTGTGAAGTATAAGGTAAAAACAACACAAAATGACCAACTCTTTTCTTGTCTATATTACATGACAAATTAGTTCTATTCATGGTTAGGAAATCTTCAATTTCACCATCCTGCGTGCGCTACCAGCGGATAGTTCAGTGAGAACTGGTATAGACTTATGAAGGTTACCAGAGCCTTTTGAAAAAATGCGCGCGCGTTGGGCTTGGAGGATGTTTTTCGATGCTCTCTGCTCGTTCTAGGCATTGTCGACTCTTGTTGACTAACACGTAAGCGTAAGTCAAGAATGCAAGAATTATCTACAGGTTTCAGTTAACTGTTTATAGGAGACTTGAAATGGCCGATTCGGCTGAAGTTTTCGAAGCTATTTCGCATCCTGTTCGAATTAAGATCCTCAAGATCCTTGAAAAGCAGCCTTCAAGCTTCGCCTCTTTGAAAAGACAGCTCAGCCTTGACAGCAGCGGCAACCTTGACCATCACCTCAAGAAACTAGGCCCGCTCATAACAACCAGAGAAGATGGTCTCTACACCTTGTCTGACGCAGGAAAGGAAGCTTTGATATCGATTGAGGCAATTGAAACCTGGAAAGATGACGAACGACGCAAAAAAGGGACTTTAATCAGAGCGCCCAGAATGATTTCCCTTCTCGCTTTTCTCGAAATAGTCATCGCGGCAGCCTCCACCATAATTAATGTTCAGATTGTGACGGCTGTATTATTCTTGAACGTGCCAGGTTATCCACATGTTTTCTTCTTTAGCTGGCTTTCGCTTCTCAATATTCATACGCTTATCACAGCGTTGGCGTTAGCGTCTGCAGCGGGATTGTTGACTAGGAAAAGCTGGGCTTGGACGCTTGCCATAATCGGGGCAGTCGTGCTGTTGCTTGATGGTTTGCCACCTGTTCTGAGAGAGAGTGTTTTGATTCTTAGTCGGAACCTCTATTGGAACATAGAGACGTTGTGGCTCGTATTGTTTCCTGCGGGAGCCTTGACACTCTTCCTTGCCCTGCAGCCCTCGTTAAGGGAATCTATAGGAACAAAATACAAAACACCAGTACCACGCCGAGCGTTAATAGGAGGAGCACTAGGCATCTTAAGCGGAATAGTCAACATCCCAGTCGCAGAGATACTTGCTCATTCACCAGGTGGCGGAACCGTGGGCTTGAGCGGAGTTATGAACATTGCTGGTATGCTAATCGTCATCGGCGGAGTACTCATACTTCTAAGAAATTACCTATTGGGCGCGTTGCTCCTCATCATCACTAGCTCCGTCACAATCTACAATTATTTCATCATCGGCACAGCAATTTCACGTATCTTTCCCTGCCATTAGGACCAGGCAGCTTACTTGTGGGCGCCCTCCTTTTCGCCGCACCCATCGCCAGTGGAATACTCGCCTTAATCAGCCGCCCTAGGCTCAGAAGTTGACAATACCAAGTAGCGCTTATTCGGAGAAAGCATAAACGAACGATAAAAAAGATGCCTCACGTGCTGATCGTGAAGAATCACGGGAATCAAAATCAGTAGGGACGCGTTGATTCAGGGCATCCGAGAATTATGAGTATAATGATGGTGGCAAACTCTTCAGGAAGCGCAAGTGACCAAAAGTTCCCAGATAAAACCAAAAGCTCATAGATAGGGATTTATATGAGAATTTATTGTTGTTTGAGGGTTGAGCAACCTTGGGTGTCAGGTCATTCTTCAGTTCGGCTGCTAAACTATTAAAATTGGCTAAGAAACCAGGCGGAGACGAGCTGTGGCTCTCCATAAAAATCTGCCTCTTAGGCGTCGCCGCAATTGGCATTGTAGGCTTCATTATCAAGTTGATGTCGGCAGTGCTCCAAGCTTGGAGCAGCGTCTAGAAGGTCTCTTGAGCATGACAGAGGAAGCCAAAAGAGTTTCCACGTCTGTTTTTGTCATTCGCACCACGGCAGGACAAGAAAAAAACGTGGCAGATATGATAGCCTCGAGGATTGAAACCACCAAGCTTCCAATAAAATCCGTTCTAGTACCTGAAATGATGAAGGGCTACGTCTTCATCGAGGCAGATGGCCCCCATTTTGTCGAGCAAGCCATAGCAGGCATCAAACACGTGCGTTCCAGGGTGCCTGGGCTTGTTACTTTTCCGGAGGTTGAACGCTACATTGTGGTTAAGCCTGTTATCGAGGATTTGGGCATCGACGATGTTGTGGAGGTTGTGGGCGGTCCTTTCAAGGGTATGCGAGCAAAAATCACCCGCATAGACAAGACGAAGGAAGAGGTAACCTTGGAACTGCTTGAGGCAACATTCACGCTACCCATCACGGTTCACGCAGATTACGTGAGGTTGGTTGAGAGAGCCAAAAGGGAAGGAGAAACAATGTCATGAGTGAAGCTAAGAAGGTTGTGGAAGCATTGGTTGCGGGTGGGCAGGCAACGGCTGGGCCACCGCTTGGACCTGCGTTAGGTCCTTTAGGCGTCAACGTCCTCGCCATAGTAAATAAGATCAACGAGGTTACGAAGGATTATGCTGGTATGAAAGTGCCCGTCAAGATTATCGTAGACACAGAGACTAAGGAGTTTGAGGTTACTGTTGGCACGCCGACGACCTCGGCGCTGATAGTGAGCGAGTTGAAAGTGGAGAAGGGCTCGGGTTCGCCTAAGGCTCAGAAGATAGGCAACCTGAGCATGGATCAGGTCGTGAGGATCGCGAAGAGGAAGAGTGCTGAACTCTTGTCAACAAACGTGAAGGCAGCGGTAAAAGAGGTCTTAGGCAGCTGCGTCAGCATGGGCGTAACAGTTGATGGCAAAGACCCAAAGGAAGTCCAAAAAGAAATAGACGAAGAAAAATACGACCCTATATTAGGAAAAGAAGAGTAGTTGTAAATTCCAGTGATCAAAATAACGAATATACAACTTCGTTTCAAATAGATTGGCGTGAGATTGTTAAATTAGGTTGGTGGCTGGCGAATTGCCATTCTTTACCCGAAATGTAAGACAGGCACCAAGCCAAGAGCTTCAAAGTGTAACGACACGGCCAACAGATTTTCATTTTCCCAGACATTACTACCTACTAGAGTTGTAGCCACCTATTGTGCGCGTTTAGGTGATTCCATTTTTTCTTGTTCTTTTCTCTTGAAGTCTCTTATTCCTCTTTCATAATACCTTAGGCGATTCAAATGCACGTCTTAATAATTCAGCCCTGCCCTGTTGAGGAGTTAATTTCCTTTCGAAGATGTGGTTGCTAATACATCTTAGGATTATTACAAGCCCACCTGTTCCATTGAGAGTTTAGCTCTCTCTCCAAGCTATTTCACGGCACTTAGGCCAATTTACCATAATACATGCCCTAATTTTTTTTCTCTTCTGCGTTCTAGACTATTAAACTTATTAAGCGAGCCATTCTTTCTTTTAAAGTTGGGTTTGCTATGGGAGAAGAAAGTTGGCGCCCTCCTGAATGGATGTATAGAAAGAGACATCCGCCAAACGACGATGCGTACTTCGAAAACATGACCAGAGTCGTGTTTCAGGCTGGCTTAAGTTGGAAGATGATTGACAAGAAGTGGCCTAATTTTAGGAAAGCCTTCGAGAACTTCTCGATTGATAAGGTCTCAAGATTCAGAGGCTCTTATGTAGAGCGCCTAATGAAGAATGAGGGCATTGTGCGAAACCGCGTCAAAATTGCAGCAACTATTCAAAACGCAGCCCAATTTAAGAGCATCAAGCAACAGTTCGGTTCGTTTCAATCCTACCTTAACAGCCTTGACAAATCCGACAATTATGCTTTAGTTATTAAGGAGTTGGGCAAACGATTCCAACGTTTGGGTCCATCATCTGCACGAATCTTCTTGTACACAGTTGGCGAAGACATTAGGCACCCTGAAGAAAAATAATCAAAGACCTACTCGACACATTGATAACAAGATTTTTATAAGTGGTTTCCATAGGGTTTGAGAACACGAGGCTGCCAGCATGTCATTTGACACCAAGGCGCTCATCGAATCAGTCAAGGAAGCAAAGAGCAAGGCTGAGAAAAGAAAGTTCAACCAGTCCATAGAGTTGATCATCAACCTACGCGACATCGACATGAAGAAGCCTGAAAGCAAGATTCAAGAATCCATCGAGCTGCCCCACGCAGTTGGAAAACAAAGCAAGATATGCGTCATTGCAACAGGCGAATTAGCCCTGAAAGCAAGGAGAGCAGGCGCCGACCTTGTAATTGAACGAGCTGAGCTCGAAGCGTTGGCTGGCGACAAGAAGAAGCAAAAAGCCTTGGTGAACGAATACGACCACTTCATCTCTGAAGCACCCTTAATGCCAACGGTTGGTCGAGTCTTAGGCGCTGTCTTAGGTCCCAAAGGACGCATGCCCACCCCAGTTGCGCCCACTGCCAACATAGCCGACACGATTGAGAAACAACGCAAAACTGTGCAAATCCGTTTGCGGGGCCAGCCCATATTGCAGTGTCGCATCGGCACTGAAGACATGACCGACGAACAGATTGCAGAAAACATTGAAGCCGTGATTCGACGACTAGAAGGCAAACTGAAGCGCGGTCTCAAAAACATAAGGTCCATTGTCATAAAAACCGCTATGGGACCAGCAATAAAAACGAAGATTTAGACGGGAACCCCGATGTCAAGGCACGTTGTGACCCAAAAAGCCGCTGAAGTAGAAGAAATCAAAAAGCTGTTGCAAGAATACAAAGCCTTGGGAGTGGCCAATCTTCAAAAAGTGCGAGCACCTCAGCTGCAAGAGATGAAGAAAAAACTCAAAGACATAGCCAATGTTCAAGTGATTAAAAACACGTTGATGAAGCGAGCTGTCGCCGAATGCAAGGACAAGCTTGGTCTAGAAAAGTTGGAGCAACTGCTGAACGGTCCTAACATTTTCTTGTTCACCGATCTTAACCCATTCAAGCTGTCACTTTTGTTGGAGAAGGGAAGGGTGAAAACAACAGCCAAGGCTGGAGACATCGCCGCCATAGACGTGATCGTTCCAGCGGGCAACACTGGACTGCCGCCAGGCCCAATTATCAGCCAACTGGGTTCGGTTGGTTTACCCACGCGAATCGAGGCGGGTAGCGTCTGGGTGAACAAGGATACGTTGGTGGCGAAGAAGGGTGATGTCATCGACGTTCGATTGGCAGGCGTATTGTCAAAACTGGGCATCAAACCAGTTGAGGTCGGACTCGTCCTAAAGGCTGTTTTTGAAGAAGGGCTTCTAATAACCGACGAACAACTGCATTTAGACATAGATGATTTTCGAAAAAGCCTTGCTGAGGCACAATCAAACGCCTTGAATCTGTCTCTTAACGCTGGGTACCCGATGTCTGAGAACATATCATTGCTGCTGCAGGTGGCTCACAGAAAAGCCTTCGACCTAGCCTTAAACGCTGGCATACCAACAAAAGAGACAATTGCTGACCTGTTAAGAAAGGCTCATGCTGAAGGATTAAGCCTAAAAGCTAAATTACCCAAGGTTGAGGAAAAAGCAGAATCCAAGGCGGAGCAGACGCCTTCAGAATCATCGGTTCAGAAAGGTTGAAAAGCAAGAAATAGTGAATTGTGGAGAGGTGAAAAGACAGATGAGCATGGAATACGTCCACGCTGCTATCCTGTTGCACAAAGCTGGCAAACAAATCAACGAAGAAAGCCTCACACAGGTATTGACAGCGGCTGGAATAAACGCTGACCCGGTCAGAATTAAAGCACTAGTGGCTTCCCTAGCCGAAGTCAACATTGACGAAGCACTAAAGTCAGCCACAACCTTTGCACCCGTAGCCGCAGCACCACCAGCAGCGCCAGCACCCGCAGCCGAGGCAAAACCGGCAGCCGCAGCTGAAGAAAAGAAGAAGAAAGAGGAAGAAGAGAAAAAGAAGGAAGAGGCAGCGATAGAAGGCTTAGGCGCATTGTTCGGATAAAAAAGCCTCGTCCCTACAATTTCTGTTTTTCAAGAAATTCTATAACTCACAGTTTCCATTAAGCTCTCAAAATGTGTTAAGAGCTTTCTTTTTACAAACCTATCTTTCTAACTCAGTTTGAAGCTTTAGCGAAAAACATCAGCGACATAATTATGTGTGCTAGCCACATCGGTTTTTCTTAATGTAGTCTAGAATGGTTTTTACTTGTTCTTCACTGATTTCTCCCCTATTAGCGAGACTTTGTACGAGTTCTGAGATTTTTGTGACTGCACGAAGTTGGAATCCTTGTTTTTCGAGGTTTTGTTTTCCTCCTTGCTCTCTGTCGATCACCACTAATATGGTTTCAACCTTGCCTCCTGCTTGCAAGAGGGGTTGTATGCCTTCAAGCTTTGATTTTCCATCGGTGACCACATCGTCAAAGAAGAGTATGCGTTCTCCTCTTTTTGCTTCGCCTCCAGCTATTCTGCCAGTTACGCCGTATTCCTTGATTGCTTTCCTCACCACAAGGCATGGCAGATTCACTTTGGCTGCGACGCTTGGCAGAATCAATGCACCTTTGAGTTCGATTGACGCCAGCTTGTCAATTTTTCTTGAAGTCATAACATCTTTAACATCATCAACAACAGCGTCAACAATGCATTGAAAATCTTTTGGAGAAGAAAGCAACGACGCAAGGTCAATGTAAAACGGACTGATTTGCCCAGATCTGAGTGTGAATGTTCCAAACTTTAACGCTCCAGAATTAACCAGCGCGTCTGCAACTTGTGAAACCTTGTCCAATATGCATCACTTTTCAGATTTCTTGAAGGACTATAGGCAATTCGTCCAGTGACCTGATTACGCGTGTTGGCTGCTCCTCGGGTGACGTAATCCTTTCTGGGTAGCGCTTGTTCCACTTGAAGAGTATGGTCTTCATACCTACCCTGTTTCCACCTACGATGTCAGTTGAGACCCTGTTGCCAACCATAACCGCCTCCTTGGGCTTGACCCTAAGCGCTCTCATGGCTGTTAGAAATATCCTCTCATCAGGCTTATCGTGACCCACATCGACCGAGGTAACTATGACGTTAAAGTATTTTTCAGCATCAATCTTTCTCAAGGCTATGCGCACGTGTTCTTCTCGCGACGTAACCGTGTTTGTTATAATGCCAAGCTTGAAGCCCTTTCTCTTCAACTCCACCAAAACCTCGTCAAAGTGAGGAAGCTTCTGCAACGTGACCTCCCACAGATGCTTGCCACCAATGTCTTCTTCGGCAACCAACGTGTCACCGAGGTCAAAGAAAATCGCCCTAATCACCTCTAGCACACCACCATCCGTCTATACACATAAAAACCCATACTTATAGTTTCAAAGTACAGAAACCCACTTATGGAAGAAGAAAGTGCCTTTTCGGTTGCTCAGCACTTGAAAAACAAGTGTAGCTTAACGTTCCGAAAGTTTTATTTCAAATTAAGCTAAATTTATATAACTGAGGTTTGAGTATGGTAAAACTCTTGAAGAAGAACTTTGTCGTAGTAACTTTCTGCTTCCTGTTCGGGTACAGCGTCTTAGTGAGACCAACACTTGCCCGACCATACGGCCCTTATGGTTATGCCGAGTTCATAAACGAACCCTATCCCATTGGGCCAAACACTATGACCAGCCATTTCGAACATGACTCGTACTCTACCTTGTACATATATCTTTACCTGTGGGATTCTATAGTTCAGCAGTGGAAATTTAACCGCTACACCCCTTCAGGATTCATAAACTATTCCGCCAGTGTTGATGGTGTATGGCGACTCAAATGCTATCTGACCAGCACTGGTGACCTCTACTTTACAGATGAAACTCGAGATACTTTCGGCATCACGGATCCTGAATCTAGTCAAAATAACCTAGCTACTGACTGGGCTCGACATCCTCAATATTGGGATATATACAAAAAAGCCCTCGAAATCAATAATCAAACAACCTCTTCTTATGAAGCCGCACACAACATATACCTTCACGTGTTAGACCACTTTCCCCATCATGATACAGACTATACCTTTAGAAGCGATCTGGATTTGCTGAATGACTTGAACACGTACGGCCACTATGATGGAGTCTGCCGATCAGATGCCGTCATACTAACATCTTATGCTCGCGCCTTGGGAATCCCCGCTCGGATTATCTATCTTTATGCACACTGGGAACCTAATAATCCAGAAGCTGACGATGTTCATTATTTCGCAGAATTCTATGTTCTCAATTGTAGTCAATATAATTGGGTTCCTGTCGATGGGGATCAACATTATGATTGGTTTGGAATAACAGAAGCTAATCAACGGATTAGTTATCACTGGTCACATGAAGTATGGATAGGCGGCGAATTAGTCGGAGGGTTTGATATAAATCATATTAACCTAGAGCCACGTATAGTTACTCGAATTCCTTGTGGCGGTATCTGGCTAGAGCCTTGGTATGACTCGGGTTACGACAGTGTGAAATATCTTAATCATCCATATCGAAACGATTTATAAATTTCCCCTTTTCTAACTCAAAAATTAAGAACCTAGCCTAATAATTATAAGTAATCGCACAGAACAAAAATTATACCTCTTGGTAATGCCCGAAAACACGGAAGCTTTAATATCCTCGTCATGGGAGGTAAAAGAAAGTTTAGAGAATACAAGACGGGATTTTCATGACTCAGTCCTGTCCAGCTATCATCGGAGTTGGCAGAACAAAGTTCGGCGAACACTACGAAAGAGAACCAGAAAAACTCATTGAAGAGGCGTGGTTAAAAGCCTCAGAGTCAGCTGGAATAGAAAGGAAAAACCTTGACGCCGGATACTTCGCCGACTACTTTCTCCAAATAACCAACAAAATAGGCATCGAAGAAGGCTTCCTGTCTGAGCTTACGGAACTGCACATTCCAATGGAAAAGACAAGGTCATTCAGTTCAGCCTTATTGAACGCCTGCCACGCCATTCAGTCAGGCAAGTACAATCTTGTTCTAGTCGGTGGCGTCGAAAAAATGACCGACCGCTGGGACAAGATCCGAGACGACCTCATGCTTCTTGAAGACCCTTGGAGCTATTACGCCGGATGCACACCCGAAGCCAACCACGAACTCATGTTGCGAGAGTATGTAAAACGCTACGGCATCTCAGGCTCACAACTTGAAACCTTCAACACCGCGTTAGCACAAATAGCTGTGAAAAACCACAATAACGCACTGGAAAACGAATTCGCCCAGTATCAGCGCGAAATCAGCTTGGAAAGCGTGCTTGAGGAACGCCAAAGAGCTCACAAACCGTTGGGGCTCTACGATTTCGCGCCCATATCCGATGGAGCCACTGCTCTGATTTTAGCTAGTCCAGAGATGGCGAAGAAACTCGCTGACAAACCCGTCTGCGTTGCAGGTTCGGCTTCTGCAACCGACTATGTTTCTTATCCATCTCGAGATGAGAGAGCCGGGTTCATCGCCAGCACTATTGCCATAAAAAACGCCCTCCAAACGGCAAAAATTGAATTAGGTAATATTCAAATCGCTGAACTCTACGATCAATCAACATTTCTCGAAATGATTTCCCTCGAAGACTTAGGCTTTTCCAAACGTGGTAAGGCGTGGCAAGATATTGCGGAAAGCCTCAAAGAACCCAAAGGTTTCTACAGAACAAATGGAAACTGGCTCTTTGTGAACACGGATGGAGGATTAAAAGCGGATGGAAATCCGCTTGGCGCCACTGGCGGGGCTCAAATATATGAAATCGTGAAACAACTCACTGGGAAGGCTGGCAACCGCCAAGTGAGAACAGACGCAGACCTACAATATGGCTGTGTTTTAGAACTCGAGGGTTTTGGAACAAAGGCCTATATTCACATTTTGAGGAGAGGTGACTGAAAAGAATGAGCAGTGAACCAATCGAGAGAAGAGTCTCGTACATTGGCGACAGACTCAGGGGAAGCAAATGTGGAATCTGCGGCAAAGAATACTTTAAACCCAGAGACTACTGCGGAACGTGTGGACGAAAAAGCTTCGGCAAAATGCAAGACACAGACTTCTTCTATGAAAAAGGTGTCCTAGAAGCTTGCACCTTTGTGAAAGAACCGACTAACAAGTTCACTAAGCTTGAAGCCTACATATATGGCATTGTGTCTTTTAACAATGGAAAAGTTCGAGTTCCTGGCAGACTAACCGACAGACTACTCAAGGAAAAGGAAATCGAAATATCTGAATTTGAGGGCAGAGAGGTCGTTCCCAGGTTTAGAAGGCGCTACGCAGTGGAACAAAGCGAAGTGATTCCAACAATAACATTGACTTTCACACCTGCAGACGAATACTACCCATACCAAGAGCATCGTATTGTAAAAGCGGAAAAGCAATATGAAAAGCCTGGAATCGTCGGCTACGGAGTATATACATCAAGGTTCAGGATCAGAGAGGGCGCTATGGAAAGAAGCGTTCCCTTCATCGACGAAGACTCAATCACGGCTGCTGTTGAGGCGGGCAAGATGGCACTCATCCACTCGGGAATAGACCCAACAATGGTAGCCAAGGTCTATGTCGGGTCAGAATCCAACCCATATGCAGTCAAGCCCATCGCCTCAAAAGTGGCTCAGGTGCTGAAGCTCGGTGAAGAGGACAAAGCTGAAGGAGTGCAGGCGGTTGACGCGGTTGACACAGAATTCGCCTGCAAAGCAGCGACATGCATGTTTAAAGACGCAGCTGCATTGGTTTACTATCCCAGCGTGCGTGGACACTACACATTGGTGGTTGGCACAGACAATTCTCAGGCAGCGCCCAGAAACGAGTCGGGAGGCGAACTAGACTTGTTTGTGGGCTACGGTGCATCCGCCTTCATTTTTGGCATGTTCGATGTGATCGCTGAAATCGAAGACTGGTGTTCTTGCACATCTGACACACCTGATTTTTGGAGAAGGGATCAAGAATGCTATCCACGGCACGGAGGAAGATATACGGGTGAACCAGCCTATTTCAAGCATGTCTCCAGGGCTGCTGAAAGGCTGATGTGCAAGATGAAGCTGCAGCCAAAAGATGTAGCCTACTTTGTTTCGCATCAGCCTAACGTGAATTTTCCCATCAAGGTGGCGACTCAACTTGGCTTTAAGGAGGAGCAGTTCATGCCCGGTTTACAGGTGGCTAAGTTTGGCAACACGTATTCAGGGTCATCGCCCATAGGGTTGGCGGCTGTCTTAGACATAGCCAAACCAAACGACAGAATTATCATTGTGAGCTATGGCTCGGGTGCTGGAAGTGATGCTTACTCTCTGCTGGTCACCGATCAGATTCTGGACAAGAGAGGTCGGCAGAAGTTTACTATACGCTATCAAGCTGAGAACAAGAGTGTTGAGTATGTTGATTATGAAACATACCGAAGGCTTAAACTAGGAATGTGACCCAAGTAAGGACATCGCAGGGCAGAAAATAAAGGGAGAAGCTTCGAAATTGACTGAACAACAGAAGGCAAGTTTTTTATCATCTCCGCTAAAGGTGATAATTTCTCCGCTCAAGGCGTTTAGAGACATCGCCAAAAACCCTGATTTCAAAGGACTGATAATTGTTGTAGGACTGCTCCTCTTAGCCACAACAGGTTTATACTCCTCTTACTCATCCAAGGTGTTTTTCTTCGTTGATAACACAGAAACCAGTTTGCTCACTTCCAACATATTTTCTAATTACATCCTCATAGTCCTGTTTCAAACTGCGTTCCTCTTCTTTTTAAACTGGTTGATTTACGCGGTTATTTTGCTCTTCTTCATGAGGATGTTTGGAGAAAGAAGCGGCTCCTGGCGCTCATTTTTTATACTTGTAGGCTACGCCTTTTCGGTTCTCATAGTTCAGTCTGCTGTTGGCGCACTGCTTATGGCTTCCCTCCCAGAAGTACATCTCCAAATAACCTCGTGGCCCCCATCTGATCAAGACGCAGAGTCAGTGAACAGCAGCTTCAACGAATTGTGGGGTCCAACGATAGCGTTTAAGGCTTTGAGATTCCTCACTTATCCCCTCATAAACATCATTGATATTTGGCTGGTCTTGCTAAGCGTTATTGCTGTGCGTGTCTTTAGTGAATTATCGTGGGGAAAAGCTAGCAAGATTGTGGGCACAGCCTTTCTCATAAGATTCTTCCTTAGATATCTTTTCGGTCTTTAATAGTTAACGATGGACAAGGATGTCTTTCGGCTAGATTATTGAGTTAGCCTCGCAAAAATCAAGTGTAACTTAGTAGATAAGAGTTGAGAGATGCTAAGAATGAGAAGTACAGAGTTTTCCGTTTTTGCAGACATTGCACAGTGCAATGTCAAGTTTTGGGTCGGATCGTTTGCATAGTTCGCACATGAGTCTGTTTTGTCTAACGGTTTGGCAGACTTCGCAGAGTCTCAGTGTTAGTTGTTGACCTGAGATTTTTTCGTGTGCTGCTTTTAATGCGATTTCCTTTAGCGTTTTCTGGATTTCTTTTGTTTGGTCGATTTTGATGACCTGCCCTCTAACGTGTCGAATGTATTTGCTTATGGCTGTTTGAGTTATGCCAAGTATGTTTGCTGCGTCGTTTTGTTTCATCTTGTGTGTTTGGGTTAGCTCTCTGGCTACATATGCTCGTATGGCAGGAATCACTGATTTAACTGCAACCTCGCATGGCACCACCATAAAATGATTCTCCGTTGGAACTAGTGTATTGAGTGGAAACATATATAAGCATGACGTATGTCATTTATGATATGACGTATGTCGTATTAGCTGACAGATGACAAAGACCCACTAGTTCTTTCCCTCCTTTCCTCTCCTCTCTCTCAACGATACGGATGTCAGCTATGACATACGCCAGAGCTTGAAAACAATGGTGAAAAAAGCCATGTCAACAGGAACAGGCTCAAATAAGCCGCTCAACCAGATTACAACCGCTCCCAGTCTACCAGAGGCTCTAAAGCGCGCCGAAAACTACTGCAAAGACTGCAAAGTTTCATCACCCATGGTTTGTGTTGAACGCTGCGACATTTGGCGAGTCAAAAACGAGATTTTGTCGGTAAGACAGAAAGCAGGAGAAAAAAGGCATATCCAACAACTGCTCAACGCGGTGAAAAATGCAAGACGCATAAAGGTATTAGATGCTCTCTGCGGGCACCCACGCAGTTTGAAAGAACTGCAGAAGTATCTTAGGCAAGAGGGATTTTATCACAGCATCAGCACAATAACTGTTGCCTACGTTAAACCGTTAATCAGTGCTGGACTCGTTCAAGAGGACGGTGCACGCTTAAAGGTTACATTTTACGGAAGAAAGGTTCACGAACTGATTCACAAAATCGGGAGTGTGACTCCCTTACCCATTCACTCGTGCTGCTACGAAGAAGTTGTTATCCGAGAATTAATGAACAGGCCGAGAGCCTTTCAGGAGTTGGCTGAATCTGTCCCACAAAAAAGCTTGTCAAGGATTCTCATGAGACTAAGAACAAAAGGTCTGCTCTCCGAACGATTGCAGGGTGAATACGTTTTATATCACAAGATAAAGGGCAAGCCAAGAGTTGCATTGTCGCCCACTGAAAAAAGGATTTTTAACATCATTCCAATGGAAGGAATCTCCGCCCATCAACTTTCTAAGCAGGCAGAAATAACGCTGAGAAGAACATACAAGTATCTGCGTCGATTGAGAGAGAAGAAGCTGGTTTTTGCATTAAGGAAACCTCGAACCTATACACTCAAGGTGCAGGGAAGAGAAATTGCAGCCCTATTGGACGAGATAAACAGTCTTGTCGCATCGATGGCAATGCTGGTTCTACAACATTAACACAGTAAGTGGCACTGTTGTCATTCGTATCGCAAAGCTTTAACAGGATCAAGCTTCGCTGCTTTGCGTGCGGGATACAAGCCGAAGAGAATGCATACAATTATTCCAAAGATTATCGCGCCAACGGCCCACCACACTGAAAATATTGGAGAGACCATTGCGCGCTGTGTCTCTGGGGTTTGAAACACTGTGTCTTGTTGACGCTGTCCACCCATAAAACTCGACACGCCGTAGCTTAGGATGTAGGAAAGTCCGTAGCCAGTGGGCACACCTACAAGACCGCCCAGTACCCCTATCAAAGCAGCCTCTGTCAAAAACATTGTTAGGATGGTTAAGTTTTTTGCTCCGATAGCCTTCATTATTCCAATTTCACGGGTTCTTTCCATTACGGAAACCGTCATTATGTTCATGATGCCAATTCCAGCAACCAAAAGCGAAATAGAAGCAATGGATGTGAGGAAGAGCTGAACAAGACTTATGATATAATCTACCTGTCGAATGAATGTCAAGGGCACGAGGATGCTAATCCGATATGGCGGAAACAATGCCTCAATATCCTTTGCGATTCTCTCAGAATCATCAGGGTTTGAAACCTTTACAAATATCAAATCCGATTCGCTGGTTTCGTAGATATCCCTAGCAGTGTCCAACGGTATGAAAATCCAGTAATCAAAGTTTGTTAGTCCAGGAGTCCCCTTTTTCTGCAATGTCCCAGCAACAGTGAAGGTATGATTCTCAATTATCGAACGTATGAATGGATACGTACCTTCGGTCTTGATCAAGCTCAAAGTAACGTCGTCACCAGCTTCAGCGAAGGTCGTTTCGTTGGGATGGTTGACCTTATAACCTATCACTATTGTGTCGTTTCTTCCTTGTTCAGGTTGCGCGCCTGTCTCGAACGTGAATCTGTCGGGAAATACTCTGATGAAATCGGTGAAGTTGACTGCTGTTGCGACGAAGGCTTGAACCTTCCTGTCCCCGTTGTAAATAGTCACGTTCCCTATCTGCATAACTTGGGTGGCAGCTTCAACACCATCGATTTTGGTGATGTTCTGAACGTTTTCATCGGCGAAGCGCTCTCTTGACGGCCCAGCGAACAAACTTCCAGGTATGACGGTCAAAACATTAAGCTCGAAGCCCTGCTCCATCCTTTGGGTAACGGTCACGCGGAATCCTTCTCCAAGCGAGGCTAGGGCTATGACTGCCGTGATGCCGATGACGACGCCTAGTGTTGTGAGTGATGTTCTGAGCCTACGCAGCTTCATGTTTTCCCAAGCCATCCCAAATATTTGCTTCCGTCTCATGGATGAACGCTCCCAGAGCCTTTTTTCACGGCTTGAATCAAGCCGTCTTTGAGGTGAATCATGCGGTTGGCGGTTTCAGCCACACTCTGGTCATGGGTGACCACCACGAATGTTTGATCCTTCTTCTCGTTTAGGTGCTTCATAAGACGGACTATTTCCCAACCTGTCGTGGTGTCTAGGTTTCCAGTCGGCTCGTCTGCTAAGATTATTTTTGGTTCGTTGATTAAGGCTCTGGCTATGGCTACGCGCTGTTGTTCTCCTCCACTGAGTTCGGTTGGTCTGTGATCCATACGGTCTTTGAGTCCCACCAGCTCAAGCATGTCTTTGGCTTTTTGGATGGATTCTTTCTCTGGCACATCAGCCAGTGTGAGGGGCAACTCAACATTTCTAAGCGCCGTCAATCGTGGGAACAGGTTGAAGAACTGAAACACAAACCCTATTTTGTGAAGGCGCACCTCGGCGAGTTTTGCATCGTTTAGGGTTGAAACGTTTATGCCGTCAATATAGATATTACCCTTGTCGGGTCTGTCTAAACCCCCTAAAACATGGAGGAGAGTTGATTTTCCACTGCCTGAAGGACCAAAGATGGCAACGAACTCGCCCTCTTCGATTTCGATTGTTATTCCACGGAGGGCTGAGACCAGAACCTTACCCAGGCTATAGGTCTTGTGTACATCTCTGGCTTCGAGAATAGCAGTCATATATGACACCGATGAATCAGGCATTGCAACAGCACTACAAAAATATAACCCTTATTTAAGAATTGATTAGACACGCAAACATTGCAGCACTAAGGACTACAAGTAGAACCGCATCAAAGGAAATTCTGGGTTTGTGTTGTCTTTTATGTGAAACCCGTTTCTTATATAGAATGCCATTGGACCAGACGGATTGTTGTCCTCGTCTCGACGAGCAAATGTTTCTATTGCTTTGAATCCAAGCCTCCTCATGTCTTCTATAATCTTTTGAAGCAGCATTTCGCCGATCCCTTTTCTACGCATTGTTTGATCGGTCACGTATAGGCAGGAGAGAAATACAACACCTTCTTCAAACTTGCCAACATGCTCTGATTCGTACGCTCTGATGTTGGGAAACCGTGATGAAGATGCATACTGAGCGTAGGCTACAGGCGTACTGTTGTAGTAGACTACTTTGCCGCATGCTCCAAGCTCTTTCAGAGTCTGCTCAAACCATTTTCTTTTCTTGACCTCAAGTTCTGCTTTTTTCTGCGAGTCTTCCGCTTTTTTTCCTTTTTCAAATTCTTCAGGGAACTCCCAATAGACGCAGCCTTTGCAGGGTTCAGGGATGTCTCGCAAATTGGATTCATTAATGTCTCGAATGTCGATTTCGATTTTTGGCTCCACGCTTCAAGCCTCTAGAATAACAATTAAACGGAACTATTCCTTAAATTTTCCCTCAATTTTCAAAGTTAGCGCATGAACCTCGCCGTTTCTCATTTGGAAAGCCGCAAACTTGTTATCGATAGAAGAGAAAATCAGCCAGACTGCGTCACCCCACAATCGCATAAACTGTAAGTCAACACTTGAAGGATTGAGTGGTGCCGGGTGAGAATGAAAGAACCCAACAAATTCTAATCCATCTTTGTCAGCCCTTATGAATGCCTCGTAAAACGCTTTGGAGTCTATTTCAAACCGCACAGTCGATTCTAAAACATTCGGCGTTACGACAACCCTTTCCACAACAGCGTCTCTTCTGGTTAATTTTCCAAAAAGCAGAGCGCAAGCCTCAACTGGATAAGCCTTTCGAGTCTCTTCCTTAAGCGAAGTCAACTGTTGAGTTGTTATCTGGAGATTCATGATTGAGTTGGGCCTCGCTCTGGCAAAAGTGGCAATTTTTTCACGATTTCTCTGAGTTCCTTTCCCAACGTGCTCGGGTACTTTCTAGGTTCTTTGAGGGTTAGAAACGTCAAAGCACCAGCTACTCGTCCAATAGCTGACAAAGCGTAAACAAGTTGTAATCCCAGTACTAAACCGAAAGTACCTATAAAATAATTGGCAATGTATCCACCAAAGAGAGAGCCGATGAAGAAAACGATCCCTGTAGCCAAGTTGTACAAAGCCGTGAGTGTGCCCCTAAACTCTTCTTCGGTGACATCCAACAAGTATGTGAGCATGGCGACATCTCCAAACGCCACTAGGATGCCAAAAACCAAACTTGCAAGGTACAGATGATAAACTGTTGACGCAAGGCAGTAAAAAGTTGGAACAAGAACCAAACCCAGTCGGTAAACTATAATCAACTGTCTTCTTCCAACATGATCAACCAACTTTCCACTCCAAGGCTGCAATGCTATTGTGACTATGCCCTGAATAACCCCGATCAAGGCAACTTCTAACATAGAGGCGTTCAAAACCTCAATAGTGGTCATAGAGAACAACGGCCAACTGATCGACATGAAAAATCCAAAAATAACACTAGCCGTGCAGAACCGCATAAAGTTAGAGTTGCCACGAGCATGTCGGGTGACATCGCGAATGCTCAAGATGGAACTGTTAGCAGCATTATTTGCGAGAGGCTTTTCACGAACAGCAACAACCACAAGCGAGGACACAACACCGCACACCATGGCGATAAGAAGCGGGATAAAAAACATCTCCTGTAACGTCCCCTTAACAAGAACCATCAAATATCCAGCGGCAAGCGTCGCAAGCATGCTTCCTATCGCGGCCGAGCAGTTGATGGAGGCAGTAGTCATGCCTCTCTTCGAAGAATGTGCAAAGTCTCCTATCAGAGCAGTCCATGTCGGTGTAGCCATAGAACCCAAAATCGCCTGAATTGCCATCACTTGAATCAAATCTCTGGGCGAGGCTACAAACATTATTGGAACCCAAAGAAGCGCAGTGATTATGCCTCCAATTACGATAAAGGGAATTCTTCTCCCTATCTTGTCACTGAGCTTCCCCCAAGGAATTTGCATAATATTTGGTGCCAAATTAGAGATATGATTGAAACCATCCCATCTCCGAAGCAGACGCGTCTAGCTTTACCGCATAAACGCTTAGAAACGGGCTCACTGTGCCAGAACCGAACGAGTTCACAATCGACCTCGCGTAAAGAGGTTTCAAATCATTGTTGTTTGAAGGTTTACCCTCCGATTGACTCTCACTCAATCTCTGGCGGCCTCGCATGAAGAACCCAATGGAAAAGTGAAGTGATGCTTAAAAGCAAATCTATTCAAGCAGTCTTCTCTAATTTTGCAACTATCTTTGAGTCAAGGTCGTCTTCGCCTATCTTGAACGTGTCGGGCTCTTCGATAGTTAAAATGGTGCGAAGTGAAAGGGCATCCAAGTCTTGTACCAGTCGCAAAATTTCACGTTTAGCGCATTTCAAGTGCTCTTCGAACGCTGCTTTTTCTCGGTATAAAACACCCGCCAAGGGACAGATTTTCTCCATCTTCAGAAACCACTCGATTTTTCCACTTTGCAGGTTTATATCAAACGTGATTGGTCCAGCCACGCAGGTTTCGGGTTTCACTGTTTGAATTCGACATCTCTTTGTGGTTTTTTCAAGGAAGATGCAGAGCCCGTCCTTGGTTTCTTTGGGAAACGCATACTCTCTTTGCTCAAAGGAGTTTGACACAAAAATGCTGTTTGCCTTCAAGAAGTTCTGAATTATACTTTTACGCTTGGATGTGAGTGGTGGTCGTGCTCGATTGCAACAGCTAATCAGGCAGTTTCCGCAAACGCTGAAGAAGTCGGCTTGTCGAGGTTTATCAGAAATCTTGGACGCCATTCTATTTCTCACATAGACCTCTTTTCTAAGCACTTCTAGCTTCTAATGCACAAATATCCACTACTCCTTGAACTTTTAAGTTTATTCAACGAGAATAAATGGCATCTTGATTCTGTGTGGCACTTTTCTAAGGTTAATTTGTTTGCGGTGAATACAGCGTAGTAGGATTAGGAGCGCTTATTAACTGTTAACAATAAATAGTACTGATGGTGCAAATGATGAAACACTCCTCAGAAAGTGAAACCAGCGACATAGTTCACAACATTCTTTCAATGCACATTCTACAGACTCAAAGAGAAATTGAAACCACCCTTTCAAACGGATCCTGCAACCCGCTTGCAAATATTTGCAAATACGTTATCGAGGCTGGAGGCAAACGCCTTAGACCACTGCTTACATTGCTTGCCTGCGAGGCTGTTAGAGGAGACTTTAGTAAGGCTCTTCCAATTTCTGTTGCAACTGAATTGGCCCACACGCTGAGCATAATACAGGATGATATTTTTGACGAGGCTACCCTGAGGAGGGGAGTTAAACCTGTCCATATGGTATGGGGAACTCCTACAGCCATACTGGCTTCTGATTACCTCTTCCTAAAAATGATAGAATCGATCTTGAGGCTGGCGAGTTCAGACGTTAACTCTCAAAAACTAGCTCTAGACATCTTGCACATTGTTGTTGAGGCTGGACTTGAATCGGTTGAAGGAGAATACTTGGATTTACAGCTTTCAGAGAAAGAGGAGGCAACAGTTGAAGAATGCATTTTAGTTGCTGAAAAGAAAACGGGGGCTCTCATAAAAGCCGCTCTAGAATCAGGCGCCATGATAGGTGGAGGCTCACGAGAACAAATTGACTCGCTTAAGAGTTACGGAGAAAAAATTGGAATAGCATACCAGATAACTGATGACTTACTAGGACTTACTGGTTCTCAAAGTTATCTCCGAAAAGATATTGGGGTAGACATAATAAACAAAAAAATGACTGTGGTAATCGCGCATGCCCTGCAAAACTCTTCCTCTCGAGAAAAGGAGAAAATTTTGGAAGTCTTTAAGAATAAAAGAATGCAACAAAAGGATCCTGTTGTGAATTTGTTGGAGATTTTCAAAGGCACAGGTTCTTTACAATTCGCTCAAAAGCTTGCAGTCGGATATGCAGAGAAAGCAGTAACAGACTTGCGTCCTTTGGAGCCCACTCAAGCCAAGGGCATTCTTGAACGCATTCCAACAATCATCATTCATAGAAATGGTTGAAAGTAGACTAAGCTAGAATGAATGCTACCGTGAAAGCAATCTCGGTGAATAGAGACATCAGAAAAGCGTGAATAAACACTTTTTCACGGTTTTTCCTCGAAAAGTCATGTGTTAAAGAATTCAGAATGTATATGCCCCAAAGAAAGAACAAACTTATTGGAAGATACGTCCAATCTAAGCTACCGCTAAAATGAAACAGCGGTATCGCAAGATAGACGCCTATAAACAGTGGAGATATCAGGATTATTGATTTCTTCACCCCATATTTCACTGGTAAGGTGCCTATCTTCATTTTTTTATCTGCCTCATAATCCACAAAGTCCTTAACCACATTCGCCCCTGCAACCTGCAAAGTGACAAAAAGTAGGATGAGCAATGGGGCTTCTTTGATTTCTCGAAAAATAGACCATCCACCTGTGAAGCAAATTGCTGTGTACCCTAATGCAAGACAGAAATTTGAAAGCCCACCTCTAGCCTTAATTCTTACAGGCGGGATTGAATATGAGACCGACAAAATAATTCCTATTAAAGTAATAATGAAAGGCCAGAATCCTATTGAAAACGCGATTATTAAACCGATAGCATAAAGCAGCAAGGCTGTGACTAGAGCTAAAGGAACACTAACTCGTTTGGCTGGCAGAGGTCTTTTAGGCTTGCTGAGTTTATCAACTTCGATGTCGAAGACGGCGTTTAGAAGATTTATAGCCGATGTGATGCATGGTCCAGCACCTATTGAGACGAGGATTAATAAATGAATAGGTGGCAAATCCTTGACAGCCATAAACATTCCGCTAAAAGCCGAAGCTACTGAAAAGAGCCAAACAAGAGGTCGGCTGGCCTCAAATATTGCCATAAACTTTGATGTAAAGTTTGACATTTTACACTTCTCTGTCTTAAAATTATTTAAAATCCCTTGGAAAATAAAGGTTTCACGTCGTGTATTAGCATGGATTTAGTCTCAAGTTTCATCAATCTTGCAAGAATAGTAGGGGCATTCTTATGCATCCAATGGGAAGAGGCAACTTTTGGTGTTGGGGGCAAGTATTTTCCAGTTTGTTCAGGGTGTTTCGGTATTTATTTAGGCTCGTTGATTGCATTATCCTTTTTTCCATTTCTTAAGAGGGTTTCAAGGAAACTATTTAGCGTGAAGTACGGTTTGTTAATGATTGTGCCCATGGCGGCTTATTGGGCAATACTAAACATTGAATTAAGCACTGGAGTGTGGATTATTAACGGAATAAATGAAGTCTACAGTTTCTTTGGGGTACTTTTGGGAGCATCCATTGCAAATGGTGCTTACAATCTTGGCGTTGAAACTCGATATGCTGATAAAGTCTTGAAAGTTTCAAGAAACTTCTGGATTTTAACCGTTCTGCTGATCTTCGCTTCGGTAGTAGTGTTCTTTACAAACTCTGCCGATATTGCAATTCTATTCGTTGCAAGCTTAATTTTCATTTTTGGGTTCTTTGGGTTGGCTGGATTTATTGCGGTATGGGCGATCGCGTCTGTTTTGTCATTGTTCCAGAGAAGAAACTCGTTTCAAAGCAAAGTCTTAACCCCCCTCTTGATCGTCTCAACAATTCTTGTATGTTTTCTGTTCTTCCAAGTTTTAGTCTTTGAAAGCAGATTGGAGCTTGTTGTTTTGGGGCTTTTATTTGGAGCATTTTCTTTTGGATTATTTGGTTATAGTCTACGGGCTTTCACTCTGGAAGAGTTGGGAATCGTCAAAAAAGACTGGAAGAAACAAATAGCCCATGGAGTTTTGATCGGCGTGCTTCTATATGCGGCATTTGTTATCTATCGTTTCATTTGGTCACGCTTTCAAGAGTTTGTTTCTTGGCAACCTTCAATTAATTATGTTGGGATTCCAATTATATTAGCCATTGTTGTGTCTGAAGAGTTCTTTTTCCGTGGTTACGCAATCTCAATGCTCGAACGCCAAATTGATACTACAGTCTCTTGTGTAATTTCATCGATTCTGTTCTCTCTTTACCATCAGTCAGCGGTAATAAAAGGTTTGATAGGGTTGTCCAGCACGAACCCTTATTGGAATTACGAGTATCCAATTATGCAATTCGTTGGAGGTCTTCTGCTCTCATACTTGTTTATTAAAAAGCGAAGTCTGATAATGCCAACGAGCGTACATTTTACTTGGAATGTGCTGATACTCGCCGCGGTTCCATTAGAAGAATTGCCAATTTTTCCTTGAAATCTGAAACAGAAAAAGAGGGGGAAAGTTGAGCATGTTGCTGGTTTTACTTTTTCCGTCTTCTTAGTTTAAGACTGACGAATCCAACTATGGGCACGAGAGCTATGGCGATTGTACCGAGGCAGCCTCCGCCGCTTGTAATGGTGACTGAAACATCGTTGGTGTAAACACTTCCGCCAGTCCAGGTGACATAGGCTTTACCGAGGTTGTATGTTCCAGTGGTGCTGCCAGCCTTTATTGTGTATGTGTTCTTGTAAATTGCTCCGGAGGCAAGTGATCCCACAGAAACGTCAAGGCTCCCCGAGCTAAGTGAGAAGTGACTTTCAAGTGTGTCGTCTATGTAAACGCTTGACGCCGAGCTTGTTCCTACACTCCAGAGTTGTACAGAAACATCTGTGGTGGCACTAGTTGCGATTGAGTTCTTGTTAACTACTTTTGCAGCTTTTACCGAAACTGATGGTGGATTAATGATCCACTGGTATGCCGCGTAAACGTCGATTATTCCCCACCCATAGTTTATGTCTGGACCAGCGTCTCCTTTGTCAACAGCTGTTGAAATCATGGCACCCCTCACAAGGTTTGGAGAGACTGTTCCCCCAGCCGCGTCAATTAGCACTGCGGCTGATCCAGCGATATGTGGAGTAGCCATCGAAGTTCCTGACATGGATGTATACTGGTTGCCGCTGTTCGCTTTAGCAGCCATAATGTTAACTCCAGGTGCACATATGTCTGGGTCAAATCTTGTGTCAAGGGTTGGTCCTCTGCTGCTCCAGCTTGCTACCGAACCTGTTGAATCATCTATTGCTCCTACTGTCATGACTTTCTTGGCGTTTCCTGGGCAGATAATCGACATTCTCGCTGAGCCACTGTTTCCAGCAGCAATTGACATAAATAATCCGGCGTCCCATGCGTTGTCAGTTGCTTGGCAAACGCTGCATGTACCAGCACAGTCTCTGTCAATTCCTAAGCTCATACTAACGATGTCAATTCCATATGTTGCTTTGTTGTCTACGCACCACTGGATTCCAGCGATCACGTTGGATTCGGTTCCGCTTCCCGCAGAGTCAAGAACTTTAACTCCGACAAGACTCGCATCGGGAGCGACACCAGTATATGATCCTCCTGATGCTTCACCTGTTCCTGTTGATATTGATGCACAGTGTGTTCCATGACCGTGGTCATCGTATGGTGAGGCCCTTGCGTTAACCAAATCCTTCCAGCCGATAACCTTGCCACCGTCTAGATCTTGGTGTGCGGCATCTATTCCTGTATCTATGATGGCGATTACTTCACCTGCACCCTTGTATCCAGCGCTCCAAACTTGTTTTGCTTTGATGTAGTTAACGCTGGTGTCGAGTAGGATTTTAACTTCACCGTCGTCGTTCACTGCATCAACAAGATTGGAATATTTTGCCAATAATTCGTCTAAACCTGTTGGGAGGTATAGTTTTCCAGCTATTGCATGGAAATTCACAATGTTGAAGATGTACGGCGAGCCGTCAACACCGTATGTTAGTTCAAAGAATGGTATCTTGTTTGCTATTTCAAGGGTTGCGGGTTGTTTTAGGTTTATTATTATAGGAATCCAGCCGGTTTTAGAGGTATCAATTTTCACCCTTATGTTGCTGTTGTCAGAAGAGGAAAGGGCTGTTGGAGACTTAGAGAGTGCAAACACTGAAAGAGTCATTAAGCACAGAATAGCAATTGTTTTTCGGTTCATTTTTTTCTTTCTCCTAAAGCTTTAATCTTCAGTTTACATAAACGATTCATTTATAAGATTTTCTACAACTCAAATAGAATCATTGGAAGACATATAACATTAAACGTAAAATTGGTTCTTTTCTAAGCAGTCAGCCAATGAAGAGTATATGCAGAAAATTGCCTCTTCAAGATCTGTCTTCTGGACTTTTTTGGCAATCTCTCTTAAGATTATGTCGGAAAGGTTCCCAGTTTCAATTCTCCGCTTAACAATCGGCAGGTATTTTTTCTCTTCGTAAGTTGCATTTTTCGAGGCTATCTCCAGTAAATGACGACAGACTTGTCGGGCTGTTTTGCCTTCGGGATGTTGAACATAGGCGTCTAAGCCGTCTCTCACAATATGGGTTAGATTTTCCACTAGAATTTTGTGAGGGAGACAGGGATATTCAGCATGAGCCAGAATTCCTCGTAGTGCAGCGCGTATGAAACAGCTGAGGGCTACATCGGATTTGACACATTCTTGCTCGTCGAGCATCCGTATCTCTATGGCTCTTCTTTCAAATCGGATAACAGCGCCTCGAGAGTTGAGCCATTCTTTGTTGAGTAGGCATTTTGCAGCATTCAGTTTGGCTAGGTCTTCGGAATACCTCTTGACCGTTATTTTTTCGTATTCTTCAAATGAACCTATGTATTCGGGAATGAGGTTACCTGTGATGGAGGGGACTTTTAACTGATTGGTTATATAGAAATACAGGCGGTTGTCCACGTAGTCGCCTATCTTTGATTCATAAATAGGCGAAGAAGCAGCCATGGCGGGCAGGTAGGGCAAGATGTTTGTTAGGGCATTGTACAGTCCCACAGCCTCACACTCATTCTTGTAGGGCAGATTGAGTTGAAAACTCTGGATGTTGAGCCAACCGTGCTGATGCAGATTAAATATCCTGCTCAGCGCCTCATAGATTTGGCGGTCTCTATGTGACCAAACTTTAGCATCTTCTAACCTTAGCGAGGGATGCATCCCTAAACCGAGCAGGCGTGCTTCATAGCGTTTTTCAAGAAAGCCTAGAATGGTTAAAACAGCCTTGTGCATGGTTTCCTCAAACACTTCAGGCGAACTAAAGGGCGTGTTCGCCTTAAACTCAACCACGTGTGCCTGCAACTCTTTTCCAAACGAAAACTTGCCCAAATCTGCGTTATTCACTATTCGTCCATGAATGTCTCTGATTATCTTATCAACAATGGGGACGGGCTGTAATTTTTCGTCGATGACTGAGAACTCGTGTTCAGGGCCAAGGACCTGAAGCGTCCTATACATAAAGGGATTCTGAACCTACCGATTAGAAACTGTAACCAGAGAATAAGTAAATAAGCCTTTTGGACGAGACAAGAGTCTTTTAAGGTGACTCGACGTGCATTAAGGTTAAAGGAAACCCTTGTCCTTCAAGACCTGCATTGCCCATTGACCGCTGGAAGCTACGTGAGATATGGCTTCTGATATCAGCCTCATAGCCTCTTCGTATTCGTTGAATCGTGCTTTGTCAAAGGCTTCTCTAACGCTTGTGCCCGCGGTTTTAAAATCCTTCATCCCTAGGATATTGTAGGCTAGGTTAATCTCACCTTCCAATGCTTCTAAAAAGAAGGAATATAGTTTATAGGCGCCCTTCAATTCGTCGCCGCCCAACTCGTTCAAACGGTCAAGCAGCTTGGCTGCTATGATGAGTTCTGATTTGATACGTTCCACGTATTGAAAACAGACAATTGCCTTTCCGATTTCTGTGCCTAGCTTTTCTGTGATTGTCTTTCACCCTCAAGCGTTAGGTTGAAGGGGGTGTTGCCGAGCCGGGTTGACTCGACGGCGTAGGGACAATCATGCCCTTCGCGATTGTTGAGACCACGGTTGTTGCAGCTATGCGGTCGGTGTATTTTTGATGAGGGTCGCCTACTGTTGCCATTCCAATTATCACGTCTAAAAGCCACAGTAACGAGTAGATTTTGCTGACGTTTCTAATTAGTGCCAAGGCGAAGGTGGGTATTTTATCATCGGTTGTAGTTACCTTTAGGTTCATGATTTGCTTGCCAAAAGTTGAGCCTCGAATGGATTCCATGAAAGAAGCATACAGGAGGAAAAGGAGACCTGCAAGAAATGATGGAAGTGCCCACCAGTTGAAGTACCATGGTTGAATGGCTGCAGCAATGATAAAGGGAAATGTTAGAATCCATATAATGACGTTGACGATTATGTAGTCTATTATAGCGGCGATAAGTCTTCTAATCCAATGATCTTGCAGTTGGCGGTCTGTTCCAATCTTTTCAAAAGCCGTTGACGTTTCAATTCACCTCTTAGCACTTCTGTCTCCTTTATTTAGTCAGCATATTTATGTTTGTTGTATATCATAATCGTACGAAACTTTTGCTTTGGCCTTGAGCGTGGCGCCTACTGAGCAGTATTTGTCTTGAGACAGCTGTATGGCTCGCTGCACAGCCTTATCTTTCAGTTCTCTGCCCCTTAACCTATATTCAACATAAATCTTGTCATAAACTCTGGGTGACTCAGAGACACGCTCACCTGAGACTCCTATTTCTAGGTCTTCCAGTTTCTGCCTTTGCTTAAGCAGTATTTCTACCACATCGATTCCAGTGCAGCCGCCAAACGCAGCTAACAGCAGTTGCATGGGACCGAACCCTGAGTCTTCACCACCATGCTCCTTGGAAACATCCATGACGATGGAATGACCCTTATCATCATTTGCCACAAACTGCAAACCATCTATCCACTTCACCTTCACCGCAACAGGCAATGATCGTTGTTCTTTCTCTGCTGTACGTTTCATAGTTGAATCGCCAAACACTTCATAATCCTAAACCATATTTATAATCTATGCATTCAAATGTCGCCTTTGTCTTGTTGGTTAGAAAATTTTTGATCCTCCTGAACTCGTTTCTGAAAAAGAAGTTTTGAAGATGTGGCGAAGACTTAAGAAGGCATCCCTTGAATCACAAGAACCGCATTTTCCCTTGAGATAACTTCTGTCTCTAATTCCCAAACAACTTCATTTTCATGCGTTGGATCTTCCCAAATTTCGAGTAAGGTTATCTCGAACACATCTCCTATAGGAACAGGTAACCCTGGCTTGTATCCCTTTGGTCTTTTCCAGAGCATTAATCTTAACACCTTTTAGACACCAAATAGTTAAGCATTAATGTTTGGGGTCCCCTTGACAAATAAGAAGAGTCTGCTTGTTTCTCTTAAACTCTTAGTCAAGAATAGATCTTTCATTCTTCTTTTGGGAGACGTTATTGTTTGCTTGGCCTTTGAAATCATCGATTATCCTTTGATTGCATATGCTGGGTTTGGGCTATGGAACGATTGCCATAGGGCGATTGATCTCTGTAGGTCTTATTGCGATGGTTATTGTTCAATTTCCTGCGCGGGTGTTGATTGATCGAATGGGACGAAAAAATGGGGTATTATTAGGTTTGTGTATTTACGCCATTTTCCCTGTTTTCTATCCTTTTTGCGTTGATTACCTTTGGTTTCTAGTTATTGCTGTTGTTTCCGGAATCGCGAATGCGATTTTGACCCCAGCTTCATTTACGTTTGTTGCTGAGGTTGTTCCTAGAGAGATACGTGGCATGGCAATGACTCTTACATATTTCGCGAGCGCAATCTTAACTTTCGGTCCATTTGTTGGCGCTGTTCTTTACATTACGCATAAAACTGTGCCTTTTATTGTCTGTTCAGTTTTGACTATTATGACAACAGTAGTATTTTACATCTACCTTCAACCATTAAAGAGGCGCAGTGCCGCAGACAGAGGCATCAAAAAAATTGTTGATTTGGCCAAGATTTTTGGAAGACCGCTCGTAGGCCTTTTCTTTGCAAACTTTGCATATTCCTTTGGGGCAGGAATGTTATTCCTCGCCATACCAGTCTTTCTTTTGAGTGTCTTAAAGGAATCTATTGTCGAAACAGGGGTTGCAATGGTTTTTCCTCAAATAGTATCCTTTATTCTGTCCATATTTGTTGGGGGATGGATGAGGAAGTTGCAAAGACAGAAAAGGCTACTGATGATAAGTCTAATTGGATGCGCAATAGTTGCACTCGTTTTTGTTCTGGTGAGAACAGCTCTTGAAGCTGTCTTAGTATGGACTTTCCTCATGCTGACAGGAATTTTCATCGGATCATCCTCTTCAACTATGGTTGCGGAATTCTCAAAGAAATCTTTTAGGGCAACAGCCATGTCCGTTTATTCGTTTTTTGGAACTTTGGGCGTAATCATAAGTATGCAAGTTGTCAGTGATGTAGAGAAAATGAGTCTTTCGTCTCAAGCACCGTTCTATCTGATACCTCTACTTTGTGCAGTGGGAGCAATGATAGTGTCAATAACAATTAAAGAAAAGAACTAGACGCCCACTGTCAGTGATCGGAACAATTCACAAAAGTAGGTGAATAAAAAACTTTACTAGTAAATTAATATAAAAAAAGAGAAGGAAGGGAGAGAAAAATGCCTTATGTCAAACCCGTAATACTTCCATCGCAGAAACTCGTTTACGTTAAACCTAGGATAATGTCATTGCCGAGCGAAGCCATACTCGATGTTACTTTCGCAAAAGGCGTTGTTGGCGGCAAGTGGGTACGACCTTAATAGACTAGGATATCACCGCGACGACTTCGTAATAGCACTCTGAGCGAGGGGTTACCGACGGAACGCAAAATATCGGAGAGTTTTCTCCATAAAAGACCCACATGGCTGCATAAGAGAAATTGGGCAGATGAAGGTGAGGGCGTGGTAATAACGGCGCCAAGTGGAAGATTGTTTTGGTTAAATGAGTCGGGTGCTTTTGTCTGGAGGTTGTGCAACGGAAAATTCACGATTGAAGAAATAGCTGATGCTATGATTGAAAGATATAAAGGTTTAGACAAAAATACTGCAATTAGAGATTTGCTGGAACTTCTTCTTCCTATGGAAAAGCTGGAGTTGGTCAGGTTACTTTGAAAGTTACATTGATAAACCCGGCCGCTGAATACGTCTCTGACCGGTATCCATGTTCTCCTCCCCTTGGGTTAGCTACTATAGCTGCGGTGCTAAAGACCAAAGATATAGATGTTGAAATAATAGATTTGGCGGCATCTGGACAGACGATTTGTCCTAAGGATATGTTGCCTTTGCCCGGGACCGATGTCGTTGGAATCTCCATAACAATGACACAGCGTTTTCCTCAGGCAATAGCAATTTCGAGAGTAATAAAGAAAGCAGACAAAGATATGCCAGTTGTTTTTGGGGGAAACCATCCGACCTTCATGTGTAAGCAAATATTGCAAACGTGCAGCTCGGTGGATTTCATTGTCTTGTACGAGGGTGATTATACCTTTCCCAAGCTATTAGATGTGCTGGAACACGGAAAGAGTCTAGCGGATGTGAATGGTATAGCTTACAGGGACAAAGATGAAAAAATAGTTGTGGCCCCTCAGGCTGAGAGAGTAAAAGACATCGACGCATTACCTATGCCGGCTAGACATTTGCTTCCGATGAAGTCTTATGAAAAATGGAGTGCGGCAGGGGGCATCGTAACCGGAAGAGGATGTCCATATAGATGTACCTTTTGCTCAACCTCCGCTTTCTTCGGGCATGAAGTGCGTTTAAATTCGGCAGAAAGAATTGTTAAAGAAATAGAATATCTTATGGAGAAATATCACATCAGAGATATACGCTTCGCAGATGACCTTTTTACAGTTAGCCCGGCTCGAGTGAACGCACTTTGCAATATGATTATTGAGAGAAATCTTGATATTAATTGGGGGGGGTTCAAACCGAGTCGATTATGTGGATGCAGCTCTCTTGAACAATATGCACAAGGCTGGATGCCAAGGGATATTCTGTGGTGTAGAATCAGCTTCTCAGCATATTTTGAACTTGTGCCAAAAACATCAAACAGTTGAAAGAGCACGGAAAGCCATTCAATTGACGAAAGAAGCTGGCATAGGGACGGTTGCGTCATTTATCTTGGGATTGCCCGGTGAGACTCATGAGACTCTCAAAGAAACCTTGAATTTCATTTTGAAGACGATGCCCCCGGAACTTCGTCTAAACCTGCTGATTCTGTATCCAGGAACCACCCTGTGGGAAAAACGTAAAGAATTTGGAATACGCATACTAGAGCCACCAAAGTTGAAATTTTACACTCATGCTATTCCCACGACAGAGACTAAGGATCTCTCTTGGAGAGAACTGCTCAGAACTAGGTCTTTGATAATGCGCGAGTATCATAAAGCAATAGGAGAGCCTCTAGTAGAGTTGGGAACCAATCTACTAACATCCAGCGAAAAAGAACTCTTGAGAAGTCTAAACAGTCAGGAAAAAACCTCCACATAGCACAGTAGAAAACGATACCGTAAATAATCAAAAAGATGTCGATGAAAGACCTTTAAAATACATGAACTGAAAGCGCCTTTCCATATAAAGTCATCAAAAAATTTTGTCTTCTCAAAAAAGCTCATGCCCAAAGATGAAAAAGTATCCGAAAGTCTATTGAAAGGATAACGGTTAAGACTGACAAACTGAAATCCGTTCAAGATTTTTCTTTTTCATGACGCGGAATTGAGGCATCGTATCGACTATCAACGTGATTCTACTTGAGTCATGTGGAAGGATGTAGCTTCCCGATTCAGGCGGGTAATATGATAACACACCGTGGGACTCTGGATCAGGGCCTATTTCTTTCATCGTTTCGGTAACTGCTTGTTCTACCGTTTGTTTTTGAGTGATCAGGTGCCGAAGTAGCACCGTCGTCCCTGCATCGGTGTGGTATGATAGCACAGAGTCACTCCAGCCAATGTAGACTTGGGTTCCCTTTTCGACAAACGCCATTGCTAGATCTGGATATTTAAGTCCCCAGCAACCCATCATTATTATTGCCGTTTTTTCAAACGTTCCAACCATGGATAAGCGAACAAAACGAGATGCTATACCGAAATAGACTGGGTCACCCTCATTATAAGGTAGAAAAGCAACCACACCTACTTGAAACGTATTTCGCTCATAAACGTATTTCTCAGTGTTGAAAGGCTCAGAAGTAAAAAGACCAGTATATTCAACTCCAGCCTCTGGATCATGAGTGGTTGAATGCACCCTCAAAATTATCAGGTCATACCCATAGACTGGTAGTTTTCTATAGAATTCAACTGTGACCTTTTCGCCAGAATAGTAGACTACAGTGTATCCTGCTTGTTCTAGAATGCCCGTGGCTGCTTCTACAAAGGTTTGGTTTGGGAACGCTATGCTTAGGTGGTCCACTATAGCTGCCTTGAAGACTCGGCTGGTTGATGGTTGGTTCAACATTGAATTAATGAGGAAACCAGCAAGGAAGACAATGATGATTAGAATAGCAACAGTAACAACCAAAGCTATACGCTGTTCCTTCTCTCTCTCTTCACGAATCTTATGCTTAATTCCACGAGGCTTCACTTTCTTTTCATCCTTCATGAGCAACACCAACAACTACATTCTTTGCAACAGGTATCCAAAATATAAAAATAACAATTAAAGGATTTTGTTTTTCAGAAGTGTTCAAAAACTTTAACAAAAACCTTTAAAACAACGTTTCCAAACATAACGCTTTGCTGGGATTGTTTGATGAGAAAAAGCTTAATCATCCCTAGCTTATCCCTTTACGACCACTATGGGCAAGAGCCATGCCACCTAGTTGCGATTCCAACCCTATCGCTGCCCTCCGCCACCTTGTCCATGTTTTTGTAGGCGGGGTCTGCCTCTTCAGCCAACACAACCGCGCTATGTGCATTTGCTACCATTTGCGACCATTGTAGCAGCATTCACTAATAAAAGAAGGAGAGTAGTCACACACACTCGGCAAGACTCTTTAGGAATTCTTCTTTTTTATGATGCTGTTTGGAGGCCAAACATAATGCTTTCAACAGGATTCCGCTTGCTATATTAAAGAGTGTAGTTTCCCAATTCAGGTGGGTAATATAATAATACACTGTGGGACTCTGGATCCGAACCTATTTCCTTCATTGTTTCTTTGACCGACTGCTCCACTGTTTGTTTTTGAGCGACTAGATGTTGGAGCAATAACACGGTCGCAGTATCTGTGTGATATAATAGCACAGACTTGCTCCAACTAATGTAGACTTGGGCTCCCTTTGAGATAAATGCCTTTGCTAAATCTTGATATGTTAGCCCCCAGCAACCCATCATTATAATTGTCGTCTTTTCAAACATTCCAACCATAGATAATTGAACAAAGCGAGATGTTATTGCAAAATATGTCGGGTCACCCTCATGATAAGGTTGAAAAGCGACCTCACCAGCTTGCAACGTATTTCGTTCATAATTGTATCTTTCAGAATCGAAAGACTCAGAAGTGAAAAGCCCAGTGTATTCAACCCCCTTCATTGGATTATGAGTGACTGAATGCACCCTCAAAACTAGTAAGTGATATCTATGTGTTGGTAGGTTTCTGTAGAATTCTACTGTTACTTTTTCACCTGAATAATAGTCCACGCTGTATCTTGCTTGTTTTAAAATGTTCGTTGCTGTTTCTACAAAAGTTTGGTTTGGGAATGCTAGGCTTAGCTGATCCACTATGGCAACTTTGACTGCTTGATAAGTTGATGATTGATTCAGTATTGAATTAATGAAAAAGCCAGAGATTAAGATTATGATAATTAGAATAGTAGCGGCAACAGCCAGAGCTATCCGTTTTTCCCTCTTCTTCTTACGAATCTTATGCTCTATTTTGTGAGGCTCTAGTTTCTTTTTATTCTTCACGTAACAACACCAACAACTATATCATGCGAATAGTTATCTGAACTATAATAGCTAGAATTAGAGGATTTTTGTTTTTTGGTAATATTCAAGAATTTTAACAACAGTTCTTGAACCTGCATTTTTGAACATAAGCTTCAAAAAGATGAAAAAGTAAGTAGAGTTGATTATCAAAGATTTGTTGGTGGGACTTGTGAGAAAAGGCTTGATTTTCTTTGGTTTTTCTCTTTTTATTGTTGGTGTAGTTGTAGGCTTTTACGCTTCTCAAAGGAACTGCTTGATAGTGTTCCTTACAACTGGTTACATGAGTTTTTGGACAGCCATTGAGATTGTAGGTGGGTTTATAGTTTTAGCTGGCTTAATAATTGCACTTATTGGGTTCATAAAAAAACGAAATGAGGAATTCTCTTTGCATTATCCTTTTACGACTGCCATTGGTATGAGTCTTGCCACACGAGTTGCGATTCCAACCCTATCGCTGACTTCAGCTACCTTGTCTACATCTTTGTAGGCAGGGTCTGCCTCCTCAGCCAACACAACCGCACTCGCAGCTCTTATAACCATGCCCCGCTGCTCCAAGGCCTTCTTGATTTCTCCCCCCCAATACCTCCTTTTTGCTGCAGCCCTGCTCATCATTCGACCAGCACCATGAGCCGTTGAACCAAACGAAACCTCCATACCTTTCGGGGTTCCAACCAACACCCAACTACTAGTGCCCATGCTGCCCGGAATCAAAACAGGCTGACCAGAGGGACGGTAGTCGGCTGGGACTTCAGGGCGATCGGGTCCAAACGCTCTCGTAGCTCCTTTCCGATGAACCCAAACCTTGCGTGTGCCTCCGTCGACTTTGTGTTCCTCAATTTTTGCTATGTTGTGAGCCACATCGTAAACGAGGCGCAAGCCAAAGTTTTGAGCTGGTTTCTGAAACACCTGCTCAAAGCTCTGGCGCACCCAGTGAGTTATGGCTTGACGGTTTGCGAAGGCATAATTGACGGCGCAGGACATCGCTTGATAATAGTCTTGGGCTTCAGGGCTTGTCCCAGGTGCACAGGCCAATTCTCGGTCTGGCAACGCTATTTTGTACTTGTGAACGGCTCTCTCCATAACGCGCAGGTAATCTGAGCAGATTTGGTGTCCGTAGCCTCTTGAACCACAGTGAATCATAACCGTGACCTGATCCACATCCGTAATGCCAAATGCTTTAGCAACGTTTGAGTCGAAAATCTCGTCAACCCGTTGAATCTCGAGAAAGTGATTGCCCGAACCCAATGTGCCGACTTGCTGCATTCCTCGACTCTTGGCACCCGTTGAAACCTTGTCGGGGTTGGCGTTTTCCATGTGCCCGTTTTCCTCGCAGTGTTCGATGTCTTCAGGCCAGCCTAAGCCTCTGTCCACAATGTAGGGGACGCCCTCAGCAGCCAAGCGGTCCAGCTCGTTGGAGGTTATGTGGAAGTCTTTGCGTCGGCTTCCTAATCCACATGGCACATTGTTAAAAATTGCATTGGTCAAATCAGCGAGCTTCGGGCGAATATCTTTTTCTGCCATGTTTGTTGTTAAGAGACGCACACCGCAATTGATGTCGTAACCTACGCCACCTGGACTGACCACTCCTTCTTCGTAGTCTGTGACAGCTACGCCACCGATTGGGAAACCGTAGCCCTCGTGTCCATCTGGCAGGGTTATAGAGTATTTGTATATGCCGGGCAAGTGAGCAACATTGGCACATTGGTCCAACGTGCGATCGGTTTTCATTTTGCTCAGCAAGTCTTCATCGGCGAAGACTAATCCTGGCACGCGCATGCCAACCTTATACTTTTGAGGAATCCGCCAAGTATAGTTGTCTATTCTCTCCAAGGACACTTTAGGCGGTGGCCCACGATACTCGCGTTCTTCTCCCATGAGAAATGCACCTTCCTTTGGGTAGGTTGAGGTGGCGGAAAAATATAAACAATTTTGGTGTTTAGACCAATAATTTTTTCTTGAAGTATTCAACATAACCTTGGATGCTCTGCATCATTATTCCTTGTCGCAGGATCATGTGCTTTTCAAGGAAATCGGAGGCAGCTCTAGTCTGGGGGTCCCGTGCCAATATCTGCTTATGAATGCTTTCTTGTGTGTCGCCTCTTTTCACTGCTTCTGAAACCACTTCAGCCCAGAGCTTTAACTGTGCCTCGTATCTTTTTAATCGTTCAACCGCATTTTCCACGAGTCCATAATGCGTGTAGTAGAGTCGCGTAGGCTGGAGTTGCTTCAACTTTTCAAGCGAGGCTAGGGTCAGTTCAAGGTGAAAGGGCGCTGGACTAGTTGGTATTGTAGCGTCTACTCGAGGAAAGTAAATTCCAGCGGCGTCGCCTTGAAAAATTCCTCGGTTTTCACTTTCAAAATAACCCAAATGATGTGATGCGTGACCGAGTGTCTCCAAAACTTTTAACTGAACAGAACCGCCAAGGTCAAATGTCGTGCCATCGGAGGGCATTATAACTCGGTTTTCTGGCACTGACTCTATTTCTCCGTAAACAACCGCAACCTCGCCTAGAACAAGTTTTGATTGCTCCCACAGTTTTTCAGTCTTAATCATGTGAGGTGCGCCTTTTGCGTGCACAACCAATTTAGCGTTGGGCAGATGCTGCATCAGTGTGCCTGCTCCGCCTGCGTGATTGATGTGTATGTGAGAAACCATGACGTAGTCAACGTCTTCGTTCTTGACTTCTACTTCCCTCAAGCCAGCCAGCAGGTTTGGAATGGAACAGGTTGGTCCGGTTTCCACGATAGCCGTTGCCTTTTCTCCCTTCAACACATATGAGGCTATGAAGTTTCCTATGCCAACTGGCTTCAAATCGATGATGTATACGTAGTCGTTGAGCTTTCGAGTGTGCATGGTTATCTCACGTTGGAGTAAGCAATAGGGCTGAGGTGATATTTAATTCATACCGAAGGTAAACGAACAATGCTTAGAATAGTATTTGAGCGTATTTTTATGGTGTTTAAACCAAAGAAGTTTTAGTTTAAGCATTCATAAAGTAGGTATGAAGGAGAATTCGTCATGCTGATTCGTGTGATTAGACAATTAGCCCTCGACGAGGTGCAGAGCCGTATCAAGAACTACGAGGAAGAATATGGCATGACCTTCGATGAGTTCGAGGAGTTGTTCTGGAAAAAGAAGTTGAACAGACGCCTGATTGGTTTATATTCAGAGTGGGCAAGTCTGGTTCACGCCTATCATGCGTATGTTGAAGGCGGTGAACTCGACTGCGTCATAGAAGAGATGCGCGACCTCAAACCCAAAGAAACAGCTCTTTTAACGCCTAAACGACTTGAACTGCTCTGCAGCTTGGCGAGTCTGCGCCCTGAGTCAATAAATGATTTGGCTCAGAAAGCAAGACGAAACGTAAAAAACGTCTATCAAGACCTAAAGGCACTGAGAAGTCTCGGCTTTGTGACGTTCAAGAAAAGGGGTAAGAGGAACATAGTTCCAGAGACTTTGGTAGAGGAGATTGCCCTTTTGATTCGGTGACTCTCTTTCTAAACTGAAGGTGAAGAAGAAAAACCATTAAAACGAATGTTATGATAGTGGTGCCTTGACTGTTAATCATGGAGTCAGGCAAGACATTATACGGTAGGGTAACATTGAAAATATTCATTGAAGCATGAAAAGCGAAAACACTCCACAGGTCTTCACCGCTTTTCAAGAAAAGATAGCCGACAAAAACGCCGAAACAAAAAACGTAAATAAATTGCATCTGGAAAAACCTTTCAATCCATGTTAAATCAAAAATGTGAATATGTTGCAGAGAGAAAAACAGTGACGCAGTAAAAATGCTCAAGGCACTGCTTAATTTTGTCGCTATTCTAGATTGTATATAACATCTAAAGGTGACCTCTTCAACAAACGCTCCAAACACAGCAAATAAAAGATAAAATCCAAAGGCTGAAAACACAGAATAAAAGGTATAATCACTGTATCCTTTCAAGCTTGGAAAAGACAGAAACTCCAACTTGCTGCCCGTTAATAAATAAACTGAAAACCATATTGTTTGAAAAAAGAAAGAGTAGCCTAAGCCAATAAAAGGGGTAGTATAACCATGCATCCTGAAAACTCGTGACAACGGCTTCTTTGCATCCTTCTTCAAGAAAAGTATCGATAAAAACAAAACTGAGATATAGGACAAAATCAATATGAGAAAAACTGGTTCGACAAAATCAAATAATTGCCACACAGGATACCGAACAATCCAGATCGTATAGATTAGCAAAAGAAGAACAAAAGGGCACAGAAATATCTTCCAATTATTCTTCGATGCCAAATTCATAATTGTCCAAGGTGCCTTTTTGATTGAATTTCTTTCTCTATTTCTTCAAAGCCGAATTAGTTTTTCTAGCCATTCCATTTTTTGGGTTTTTCTCTTCCAAAAGAGGTCTTCAAAGATGTAGTGCATAGCTAGGGTTTTCCATTTTCCGTATTGTTTGTCGATTTCTTGCAGGATTTTTTCAGCAGGAACCAACTCCTTATTGAAGAGTAAGCGTGAATAGATTTCTTGTTCCCACGGACCGATTTTCTCAATGGTGTCATAGTGATGTAGCGCCTCGAAGAGCAGAATGCTGGCTGAAGCTGGACCTACACCGTAGAGTTTGTCCAATTCCTTCTCTGCCTCTTCCATGGGCATTTGACGCAACTTAAACTCGTCAACCACTCCCTTCACGAAGTCCTCGGATGTTTTCTTGAGGTACTTGGCTCTGTAACCTACCTTCAGCTCTCGCAGTTCTTGCTCAGTGACTTTCTGTAGCCTCTCTGGATCCCAAAATGCGTAGAGTTCTTTTCCGTTAAACCTAACCTTCGTTCCGTACTTTTTTAACAATGCCTCCATCATCTGCACCGTGCGCCTAACTGTGGCGTTTTGCAACACAATAGTGATGATCAAGAGCTCGTAAAGGGATTCTCCACACATAACATGCATGCCACGCCATTTAGCCAGCAAAGGACCCAAAATCTTGTCTCGCTTAAATTTTTCAGAAAATTCAGAGAGGTCGCCATCAAAGTCGTATCGCCATCTCACCTCGTTCATCAGCTTGTCTTGGTCCATTTTGGACAACGGCTTCGCAGAATAAAAGGTCAGACTAACCAACGGATCGTCAACAGAGCCTCTGTTTCTCATCTTCAAGCCCAGAACTTTGTCGCCTAGGCGCATAGTTCGCCTGTAAACTCCTTTCGTATAATCTTCGACTGGCGCTGGAAAATGAGATGGCTTATGCACAGTGGCGTCAAAGTTAAATGGCGCCTTAGGCTTGACTTCAACACTAAGCTTGGTGTTCAGCGAAACGACTTTTTTGATCATGCCTTAGCCTTTCCTAAATGTCCAGAATAAACTTAACAGTCACAGCGCCCTTGGCATCTTTAAGGATTTCCATCCGATGATACGTAACCGCTTTGACTCCAACCTTCGACAAATGCTTCTCTGAATTGAAGGGTTCGCCCCAAATTTTTGCCTTCAACTTAAACCCCGCAGTTGTCTTCTCTATGACGCTAATCATAAAGCGCACGTAGAGGTTGCCTGTGACATCAAATTTTACCAGCAATGCTTCTAGCCAGTTGTAGAGCAAGGCTTGTTCGTCATGGCCTTCAACCTCCACCGTGTCTTCCAGTTTGGGGTCCACTTTATTCAAGTCGGTCATGCCCTCAAACATAGCTGAGGCGGCGTTCTCGAAAGCCTTTTCTAGGCTCTTGCCGTAAGCCGCGATGTATAGATCGGCTGTGTGTTCTAGAAACTCAAAGCGTTTCTTCTGAGGGGTCATGTTAAGGTCACATTTAGTCACTGAGGGTGTTTAAATATAAGCAATTTTGGTGCTTTAACCAGTATTTTGGCAGATTTTCGCAATTTATGCGTGATTGCTTCTAAACAAGATTATCTGCAAGTCTTTGGCTTATTTCATCAGATATTCATGTATACTCTTCGCGGCTTTTTTACCCGCGCCCATAGCACTGATGACTGTAGCCTCGCCAGTCACGATGTCGCCGCCTGCATAGACTCCTTCAAGACTGGTCTTGCCTGTTTCCTCGCTGACCACGATAGTTCCCCACTTGGTTGTTTCTAGTCCCTCTGTGGTTCGCTGGATTATTGGGTTGGGAGTCCGCCCGATTGCCACAATCACGGTGTCAACGTCCATGAAGAATTCAGAACCCTTTATTGGAACAGGTCTCCGCCTGCCCGACTCGTCTGGTGCACCGAGTTCCATGGCGATGCACTCCATTCCCTTCACCCAGCCGTGTTCGTCTCCTAAAAATCTGAGAGGCGCTGCCAGAAACTTGCAGATTATGCCCTCTTCCTCAGCGTTTTCAATCTCTTCAAGTCGCGCAGGCATCTCCTCTCTTGACCTTCGATAAACTATACAGACTTGCTCGGCACCTAGTCGCAGCGCGCATCGGGCTGAGTCCATGGCTACGTTGCCGCCGCCAATAACCGCCACGTGTCTGCCAACACGAATCGGCGTGTCATACTCTGGAAACGCGTAAGACTTCATCAAGTTGACTCGAATCAGAAACTCGTTCGCCGAGTAAATGCCACCTAGGTTCTCACCGGGCAAGCGCATAAACTGTGGCAACCCCGCTCCGCTACCGATAAAGACAGCTTTAAAGCCCTTCTTAAACAGCTCCTCAATGGTGAAGATTCTTCCAATCAAAGCATCAGTTTGCAGCTTCACGCCCAGTTTTTTCACATAGTCAATCTCGGCTTGCACGATTCGCTTTGGAAGCCGAAACTCCGGGATCCCATACATCAAGACGCCGCCGCCCAAGTGCAACGCCTCAAACATAGTTACATCATGTCCCAGCCTAGCTAAATCAGCAGCGCACGTCAGTCCAGCTGGACCAGCCCCGATAACGACAACCTTTCTGCCTGTAGGAGGAGGAAAGGGAGGCGGATTAACGCCATTTGCAAGCTCGTAGTCAGCCACAAACCGTTCCAAGCGCCCAATGCTCACGGGATCGCCTGCCTTTCCAACCACACAGTTCTTTTGGCATTGGTCCTCTTGGGGGCAAACTCGGCCACAGACCGCAGGGAGGCTGTTTTTTTCCTTCACCTTTTTTATGGCTTCACCAAACTTGCGCTCACTAATAAGCTTGACAAAATCCGGAATCTCAACTTCCACTGGGCAGCCTGGTACGCACTGTGGTTTTGGGCATTGAAGACATCTGCTCGCTTCGGACACAGCCTGCTCCTCGCTATAGCCCAGAGCCACCTCGTCAAAATTTTGTCTGCGTACCTCCGGCTTCTGTTTCGGCATGACTACAGCTTCTTTCACAAGCTTTTTCTTCGGTGGAGGTGTTGGCTTAGATTCAGGTTCAGGCGTGGTTATGGCAAACACCTCCTAACCGCTCCCACAGGAGGGAAGACAGTCTTTCCTCGGATAGAAAGATTCGTTGCCGCAGAATTAACTGGTCAAAATCCACTCTGTGACCGTCAAACTCGGGTCCATCCACACACGCGAACTTTGTTTCGCCGCTAACACTGACTCGGCAGACGCCGCACATACCCATGCCGTCGACCATGATAGGTGTTAAGGTTACAATTGTGGGAATGTTGAATGGTCGCGTAAGGTCTGACACGGTTTTCATCATGACGACTGGTCCCATAACCACTGCTCGATCAAACTTTTCCGCCTTCAACAAGTCCTTCAAAAAATCCAAGCCGTTGTAGCCCTTCGATCCATCGTCAGTGGCAACGTATAACTGGTGGCTTGCATCCTTCATTTCCTTCTCAAATATGAGCAGATCTTTGATTCGGGCGCCAATGATTGTGACCAACTCGTTTCCAGTTTCTCGCAAGGCTTGCACCTGCAAGTGCATCGGTGCAACCATGACGCCTCCGCCAACACATAAAACGCGTCCAAACTTTTTTGTCTCTGATGGGTTGCCCAGCGGACCTGCTATATTAGGAATAATGTCGCCCTCTTCTAGGCGACTCAGTTGCTTGGTTGTTTTGCCAACTTCATTAAAAACAAACGTCACAGTGCCCCTTGTCGGATTATAGCCAGCTATGGTAAGCGGTATCCTTTCCCCCCTCCCTTCTACCATCAAAATTACAAATTGTCCAGGCTTGGCCTTTTCAGCAATTTCTGGTGCATAAACCTCAAAGAGTTGAACCTTCGGCGCAAGTTCCCGTTTTGCAACGATTCTGTGTCCTGCCGCGCTCACTCGCCTGAGCCTCCGATCTTGGCTGCTTGAGAAGGCATAACTGAATCCAAGGAAGGCAGTGCCCCTATCTTTTGAATGAAATTACTGAGTTTTTGATTGAAGTCTCCAACACTTCTTGGTGAAGCCGTGTAGATTTCAAATCTGTCCTGCAGGTTCAGTTTGGCGAGGGTTCGCTGCAACACTGTTGCATTCCTTTCGGCGACATCTTTCCCCAGCTCGAGTTTGCAGTCTTCGGATGAACAGACAACGGCTAAGACACCGTCAAAGCCTGAACATAGGGCTTCAACAACGTGCACTGGGTCTAGTCCCTTGAAGCACGGTATTTCCATAACTACAGCTTTGTTGTCGAAGAGTTGGTTTTTAGGTTCGTCCAAGGCGGAGAACTCCGACCATTGGCAGCAGAAAACGAGAATTGCTGGTCCTATTCCGCTTGTCTTTAGCTGTTTTCCCGCTTTGGCGTAGCGTTGAACAAGGTTTGACATGTTTTCGTATTCGAAGCCTTTTAATTGAATCGCCAAGTGTGGACACACGAGTGCGCAGGCGCCACATCCAACGCATTTGTCAAGGTTTATTTTCGGAGTGGCAAAGGCTTCAGCCTCTATGGCTTCGTAGGGGCAGATAAAGACGCATTTGTCGCAGCCCACGCATTTATCGGTGAGATAGACCGCTTTCCGTGCATGCTTTACCAGCGTCAACGCATCATTACTGAAGCCCAGCTGCCTCAACACTTTCTTGGTGAGCAACTGCCTTCGAGTGTTGATTCTGCTACCTCGTTTGTATCGGCAGAAATCTTCTTCGCATTGAATGGCTATTACTCTGTCTGAGCCAGAAGCAAGGGTTTTCATCACGAATTCCGTGGGTATGCGACCGACGCAAGGAACGCGCACCGGGATGTAGTTGCTTGCGTTTATATGTTCGTTTTGCAGGATTTCTTCAACTTCGCATGTTGATGGGCTATTACCTCGACACATGAGAACCAGTGTTCGTGAATTCTTTTCTTTCATCACTTTTTCAACATGCTTCGCCAATGTTTCAGAGTCATAATAAACCATTTTTATGGCTGCTACAGGGCAAGCGCTGTAACATATGCCGCAAAACTGACACTTTTCTACGTCTATTTTAACTTCGCCAGTTTCGGCGTCAACAGAGATAGACTCATATGGGCAAAGCGAACGACATATTGAACATCGACTACAATAGTTGTCGTCAAGCTTTATTCCAACGCTGGACATTTGCCCACACCAAACTACACTTTGGCTGAAAGACTTCGATATTAGAAGAGCGTAATTCGTCAATCAAACTAATAAACATTGTAATCAATCATGGAAAACTTGTATATCTATTTAAAGAGGGTGAACTTTAACATGTGTGCAAGTGGAACTTAGAAAAAACGAGGGAGTTTTAAGGGTGTGTTTGGCAGAAGGTTATTTGGCTTGTTGTAGCATTTTTATTGTTTCTTCCAAGCTTCTATCCAATGTTCTAAGCTCGTTACTATTTTGATTTCCTGTGTGTCATGTGCACCCGCTGCTAGAGCCTCTGGTTCCATCGAGAGTTTTTGAAAAGCTTCCACATTGGGGGCTTCATACACCATGTAATATATGTGGTCTGCAGGCACAGACCCGAACCAAGCTCCAACCAACTTGACTCCATGTTTCTTCAATAGTCCATCCATTTTGCCCACAGCTTCTAAGACTGCTTTCCTTACGTTTTCATTGAATTCAGGACAGTATTCGGGAGCATGCCTAGAAATCACCATAAAGGTAGGCATACAAAGACACTCCGAACTCATGTGTCCTTAAATTTGTATTTAAAATTAATCAAAAGAAGCTTCAAGAAAAACTAGGGACAAAATTGAAGATTGTACGAATCAGATTCTGCTTAGAAGCATGCACAAGTTACGTAAAAGTTGTGTCCTGATTCTGAAGGACAAAACATGTTTATATGTTCTGTTGCGCAGTTTGTATATCGACAAGTATATAAAATATGTATGGTGGATCCATGTATGAGAAGCCTCCTCTTGACATTCGAAGTGAGATATCAATAGCACTACGACGAACTGCCATTCTCTTCAACTTTCTTCTTTCGCGTATCCTTCAGACTGTAATTACATAAACAACAAGAGCGAAAAGACGCAAAAATAAGGGAAGAAAATAGAATTAGTTGTAGTTCGACTTTTGAGCTCGTTATTCTGTGAGGAAGAGTATTCCTTGAATTATGAAGAAGATGCAAACAATCACTTGGAGTAGCAGTGAAAAAATTTAAGCCGACATTTAATGAAGTTACCTCAGGGAGACAAGCATGAACCGAAATCAACAAAAAATGAAGGATATTCTACACGATCACGATTTTTATGTTGATTTCACTCCGCACTGTTTTTGGCCCCCCCAACCTGACATACACGAAGCGCCTTTCGTATTGTTTGGGGTTCCCTTTGATGAAACTACTGTGTCGAGACCTGGCTCAAGATATGCACCAAGCGCTATTAGAGCGGCATCGGTAAACCTTGATACGTATTCAGAGCGAGCCGATGTAGACCTCGAAGATGTCAAAATCTATGACTTGGGAGACATAATGATAGCCTACGGCAATATACATGAAACATTGAGAAGAGTCGAGCTAATCGTTGAAGACCTTGTAAAAGCCAACAAAGTCCCAATAATCCTAGGCGGCGAACATTCAATCACCTATGGCGTGGCGAAAGCAGTTGACGACGCGGTTATCTTAGATTTCGATGCACACATGGACGCAAGGGAGGAGTATCCAGAGGGAATGCGTCTCAGCCACGCTACGTTCATCCGCCGCATCTCTGAGTTGATCGGTCCGGAAAAGATTTTCCAAGTGGGAATAAGAACCTACTGCAAGGAAGAGTTAAAATTCGCCCAAGAGAAGCGTCTCGGTTTTATAAGCGCATATGACATCTACAAAAACGGGCTCCCAACAACGGTAAAAAAGATCCTAGCCCAGCTTGAAAGCTTTAATCAAGTTTACATAAGTGTAGACATCGATGTTCTAGACACGCCTTATACCCCTGGAGCAACATACCCTTCGCCGGAAGGCATCAGCATAGGTACACTGCTTGACATCCTCATGAATGTTGTAGACAAGCGTGTCATAGGGTTTGATGTAGTTGAGGTGTCGCCGCCCTACGATTTCAGTGACATAACAGCTGTCAACGCAACAAAGATCATCTTTGAAAACATAGCTTTCATTCAAAGAGCGCGTTCGTGAGCAACGGATTTAGAATCTTTTGTATTATTTTGGCGCCGGGAATGGGATTCGAACCCATGCGGCCCAGAAGGGCCACAGGCTTTCTGACAGTTGTCTCAAGGCCTGCGCGTTATCCACTCCGCCATCCCGGCTCAATATTGCTTATTTCAGTAACCAGTCTCATGCTGCCTTTATTAAAATGCTTATCCATCTTTAATTTGCTTCGTTTTGGAATTTGAGAACGCCTATACCTAAATGTCTCGTATCGAAGCTGGTTACCTGTCCACAGTAGCGTATTAATACCTCTAGATGCAAAAGACATGTTTGTCTGGGAGAAAGAGAAGAATGGATAGAGTGGACAAGGTTCTTCTAATCTTTCCCCTCCTTCCGTTAGCCGACCTGTTATCGACGCTTTTCTCTCTCAGCATGGGCGGTGTGGAGGTCGGAATCCTAGCTCAGCCGATTTTGACACATTACGGTCCTTTTGGGCTAGTCTTGCTTGCAGCTTCCGCTTCAATCATGTTTCTCTTTTGTATGAAATTGGTGATATACATTAAGGAATTGTTCGTCAAAGAGCTGAGGTTCAGATGGATGTCGTACATCCTAATCATACCGCTCTACTGGTTCTTCGTACTTGAAGGAGTTTACGTTTCCACAGTTGTCTTGAACTTCCTCGTTCCTCTAGCTCTTTCCTTCTCTGAGACCATTGTGTTGAAAGCCCTTTTACTCAGCACATACTTTGCGTGTGTCAGCTGGTTAACTAAGCCTCAGATGATGCTGTTGCCTCGCGGCTAAAATTTTGAGCCAATGTTTTTTATGGGCTTATACAGGTACGATGTAGAAAAAGATAAGGAGTTTGTTTATTTTGTTGGTTTGAAGTGTCTGATGTCGTTTATTGAGCCTTCTCGTTTTTCTTTGGGTTTGAAGACCGCTTCGACTTTCATGCCGATTTTGACTTTTTCCTGGGCAACCTCGCCTATTTTGTGGATGAGTCCGCCGTCTGTTCCGTCTATTTTTATCATTGCGTATACAGTTGGTTCTTTAAGTTTGGAGCCGTCTAAATCAATGTGCGCTATTGTGTAGGTGTGAACCGTTCCCCTTTTGCCTACATCGAGCCATTGTTCGAGTTTTTCAAAGCAGCGTTCACAGTACATTCTGGGCGGCACGTACACTAAACCGCATTTTTTGCATTTGGCGCCCAGTATTTTGCCGTTTTTCTTGATCTCGTTGAAGAATCTTTCTCCCGCTACGCCCATTGTGTAGATGTAGTCGGTTTCCATGTGTCCAGGCCAGTGTCGGATCTGTTGGGCATCGCTTATTTTCTCAAGAGTCATTTGCGTTCAGTCCTCCTACTTGATTGGTTTGAAGTATTTAATGTCGGTTATGGCGCCTGTCCGCTCCTTCTCAGGCTTCCAAACCGCCTTCACTTTCATTCCAAACTTCACCTTCTTCCAGTCAATCTCTTGAACTGTGTGCAGTATGCCCATTCCAGGAGAGGCGCCGTCGATGTCAATGACTGCCACAATGATCGGCTCTTTGATTCTGCTTGCATCGCCTGCTATGAACGAAACCGAATACGTGTTTATGGTTCCCGTGTCTTTAACGTATGTCCACCCGTCAGTTGGTTTGAAGCACTGCTCGCAGAACATTCTGGGCGGAACCATTATTCGACCACACTTGTTGCAGGTTGACGCAATGATTTTTCCGTTCTTTAATTCGTTGAGGAAGCGGCTCATGGCTATGCCTGCGCTCCACATGTATCGGGCTTTTGGCCTAAAGCGAACAGTTGGAATCTTTCCTTCTTTGATGTCTGCTGATTTTACCTCTTCGCCCTGATATTCCTTAATCTTTGCACTCAAGGTTTTTCACCTCACCTTCTCATGACAATGACCGATCCATACTGCATGAGGTCGCCCCAAGCCTGCGCTAAACCTGTCCTCGGGTCACCAGGTACCTGCCTCTTACCAGCCTCGCCTCGAAGTTGCCAGAAGATTTCGCAGACTTTCATGAGGCCAGCGGCAGCGATTGGATTACCTACTCCAAGCAGACCGCCAGATGGGTTGATGGGTAAGTCACCGTCTCGTTGTGTCACGCCTTCCTCTGTGAGTTTTGGGGCCTCACCCTTCTTGCATAGTAGTAAGCCCTCCATGTGGTGCAGTTCCTTATAGTCGAACGGGTCGTATGGCTCAGCCACATCGATTTCTTTAGGTGGGTTCTTTATGCCGGCCATTTTGTACGCCATTCTGGCTGCGCACTCTACATAGTCGGGGTAGTAAAGGTCTCGGTTGGTCCAATAGGTTGAGTCGATGCACCAGCCAACGCCGTCGATCCATACAGGATTGTCTGTGAGTTTTTTGGCAACATCTTCTGAAGCTAAGACTATTGCAGCGGCTCCGTCACTGGTGGGACTGATGTCAAGTCGCTGAACCGGCCAGCACATGATCTCTGAGTTGAGAACGTCTTCAACCGTTATTTTAGCGCCGAGTTGAGCGCATGGATGATCCAACGCGTTTCGTTTGTTCTTGACTGAAACCAAGGCGATTTGTTCTTTCTTTATGCCATGGACATGCATGTAACGGTGCATTTCGAGGGAGAATATCCAGATGAGGGTTGTGCCGTGGGGGCGATCCATTATTGGGTCAAATATCGTCGTAAACGCGTATGCTGGATGCGGATAACATGACGACATCTTCTCCTCAGCCACGACTAGGCAGGTGTCAAACAAGCCTGACGCCACATGCCACCAGCCTGCGTCAGCTGTGAAGACGCCTGTTCCTCCGCCCACGTAGACTCGGCTGAAGGGTTTGCGCCATGCTCCGGAGGCGTCTGTCATGTTTTCGCCTTTCATGTGGATGCCGTCGAAGGCGTCGGGTGCGCTTCCATAGGCTACACATTGGATGTCTTTCAGTGTCAGTCCTGCTGCGTCGAGCGCCATTTTGGAGGCTTCCCAGCACATCTCTCTGCCTGTTTCCTTCATGTTTCGTCTGAAGAGGGTTAATCCAGCACCAACAACCGCAACTCGTTTCTTGCCAAACATTTTCTACTCCACCTCCGTGCTTAGAATGGTTACGGCGCCCGTCGCCGTAGGAATTCCGCGCCATATTTGGGCGACACCTGTTTTTGCGTTGCATATTTGGTGTTTGCCCGCTTCGCCTCGCAGCTGTAGAACCGTTTCAAACACTCTGTGTAATCCTGATGCTTCGATTGCGTACCCCATTCCGAGCAATCCTCCTGACGCGTTAACTGGCGTGTCTCCGTCAATCTCTGTCTCGCCTTCCTTAGTCAACTTGCCTGCTTCGCCTTGTCTGCATAGTTTTAAGGCTTCTAGGTGTTGGAGTTCCTTGTAGGAGAATGAGTCGTCTATTTCCGCGAAGTCTATTTCTTTCTGTGGGTTTCGGATTCCAGCTGTTTTGTAGGTCATGTCTGCGGCTAGTTCCGTGTATATGGCTCTTCCCCATTCTCTGGATTCTGGCCAGGAGGTGTCAGAGTTCCAGCCTATGCCCCTTATCCAAACGGGTTTGTCTGTGAGTTTTTTGGCTGCATCCTCTGACGCTAGGACCATTACTATGCCGCCGTCTGCGTTTGGGCTGACATCTCGGCGGTTTAGTGGGTGGAAGTATGGTTCTGATTGGAGCACGTCTTCAATAGTTATGTTGGCGCCATGAGCTGCGTATGGGTTAAGTAACGCGTTTTTCCTGTTTTTAACCACCACTTGAGCGCACTGCTCTCGTGTGTTTCCGGTTTCGTGTAAAAATCGGGTCATTTCTAGCCCAGCCATGTAGTGCGGATGAGCTCCTAAGGGTCGGTTGAATATTGGGTCTAGGCCGAAGTTTACAATGTCTGTGAATGTTGTTATGTCTGAGACCTTGCTGTGGGCTTCGACCACTACAGTGTTGAATTCGCCTGTTTTTATCAGCATGTATGCTGTGGCTAGTCCTATCATGCCGTCGCTTGTCACCGTGAACAAATGTCTGAGCGCTGCGCCTATTTGGTCTGGGACGAATTCGTCGAATATGCTGTGGCCTTCCCAGTAGTCTTCGGCGCAGGAGACGAAGGCGTCTATGTCCTTACGTGGGTTTATGTTGCCTGCGTCTTGGTAGGCTCTGGTTGCGGCTTCGAACATTAGTTCCTTGTACGAAATGTCTGGTGTGATTGGTTTAAAACCTGTGCAGCCTATGCCTACAATTGCAACTTCTCTCACACTTTTCTCGCTCCATTTAGTTTTTGAAAGAATTAGTAGTGTAGATGCGTAGCCACTATAAAACTTTCGAAAGACTGCAAAACTGGCACTAGACTTGGGGAATTGATGCTTAAATATGGCTTTGGGCTATAGTATCGACTTCCACTTTGGTGTGGAGAGCGTTCATCATGGTTGGCAAACCCTTGGTTTCAATCGCTTCGGCTGGCATGTCTAAGTTTGGTAGAAGAGACGGGGTCTACGCCCGAGAGCTTTTTGCAGAGGCTTCCAAAGAGGCGTTTGAGCGTTGTCCCAACCTTGACCCGAAAAGGGATATTCAAGCCTTGATTGTGGGTCACATGGGTGAGTCTTATGAGCATCAGGGGCACACGGGTCCAACTTTGGCTGATTGGGCTGGTTTGACGCCGAAGGCTGCCATACGAACTGAGGCTGCTTGTTCTTCTTCCGGTGTGGCGCTGAGAATTGGGGTTTTCGCAGTGTTGTCAGGGTTATATGATGTGGTTATGGTTGGCGGTGTTGAAAAAATGACGCACAGAACAACAGCCGAAGCTACGGAGTTTTTAGCTATGGCTTCAGACTACCCCTTTGAGCAGTGGAACGGCGCTACCTTTCCAAGCCTCTTCGCTCTGATGGCTACGGCTCACACACACAGGTATGGAACAACTGAGCAACAGATGGCTACGGTTGCCGTTAAGAATCACAAACACGGGAGTTTGAACCCTAAGGCGCACATGCAGAAGGAGATAACGCTTGAGCAAGCCATGAGTTCACGAGTGGTTGCCTGGCCTCTAAAACTGTTCGACTGCTCACTGATCACAGACGGAGCTAGCTGCGTTGTTTTGACAAAGCCTGATTTGACTAGGAGGTTTACGGACACACCTGTGCACATTGTGGGTTCAGGTCAAGCCAGCGGCAGTATAGGGTTGTATGAACGCGAAGACTTCACCACATTGGAGGCTGCAAGACTGGCGGCAGACGAAGCCTACAGGATGGCAGGCATAAAACCTAATGAAGTCGATGTCGCCGAGGTTCACGACTGCTTCACCATAGCAGAAATTATCGCTTATGAGGACTTGGGCTTCTGTGAGCGTGGGAAAGGCGGCAAACTGGCTGAGGAAGGCGTGACAGCGCTTGGCGGCAGGCTTCCCGTCAACACGAGCGGCGGCTTGAAATCGAAGGGACACCCAGTTGGCGCAACTGGAACGGCTCAGGCATGCGAGATGTTTCTGCAGTTGACTGGTCAAGCGGAGAAGAGGCAGGTTAATGGTGCAAAGGTCGGTTTGGCCCACAATGTTGGCGGCTCAGGCGCCACCGCAACCGTGCACATCTTCAGGAGGGATTAGACTTGACCACAGAGTCGTCTGTTGCGCCATTTAGCATCGAAAGTTTCTACAAGCTGATTGGTGAAGGCAAGCTGATGGCAGCCAGATGCAACAAGTGCAACGAAGTAATGTTGCCTCCAAGACCATTGTGTTCTAAGTGTTTGGGTAAGGATATGAGTTGGGTTGAGTTAAAGCCTCGAGGTCGATTATTGACCTACACCGTGATTCACGTTTCACCTAAGCAGTTTGAATTGTTGGCGCCCTACACTATTGGTATCGTGAAGCTTGAAGACGGACCTCAACTGCTCGGCATGATGCGAAACATAACACCAGACAAATTAAGAATCGGAATGGAATTAACTATAGACTTTGAAAAACCTTCGACAACACAAGCACAGTGGCCTACTTGGCCAAGATACTACTTCAAGCCACCATAGAACGCACGCATTTTGTTTGAGAACTATTTGAATTGAAACAGCAGGAAATCTGAGTGTTCGGATAATACCACAAAGTATATTTTGCTCATGTCTTTGCTGTATGGCGCAGACACAAATCGAAACTGTAAAGCGATGAAGTGGAATGACTGTTAAGGCTGTTGTGTTTGACCTCGACGGAACAATCGTAGACTTCAACCTCGATTACAAATCGGCACGAGCCGAAGTGATACAGTTCTTAAGCAATCAAGGATTCCCGCAATCCATTTTCTCAATAAATGAAAGTGTTTTTGAAATGCTCAAGAAGCTCGAAATCTACATCAAGAACAACCGCAACAATAACAAAGACTATTCCAAGCTCAGAAAAGACGTTTTATCCATCTTAGAAAGATACGAGATGAAAAGCGCCGAATCCACACAGCTCGTGCCTGGAGTGGTAGAAGCCCTTCAAGCACTGAAGAAGATGAAACTCAAACTTGGACTCTTTACAGTGAACAGCAAAAAAGTCACAGAACACATCCTGTCAACATTCCGACTCAAACCCTTTTTCAAAACTGTCGTCACCAGAGACTCGGTTCCCACAGTCAAGCCTAACCCAATACACCTCGAAACCGCCTTAAAATCGTTAAAGGCTAAACCCGAAGAAGCCTTGGTCGTGGGTGACAGCGTCTGGGACATAAAAGCCGCAAAAGAACTAAACATCTTCGCCGTCGGCGCGTCAACAGGCATAGCCACCCCAGAAGAGTTAACCCGCGCAGGCGCCAACTGCCTAATTACCTCACCCATCGATTTGATTACGCTAGTAGAAGAACTCAATCAAACAGAACAACAACCAAGTTAAGATTTCTCGTTATATTTAACGTGTGATACATTTTCATGGCAACTGCTTTATTCTACTTGAAACCCATTAGTCACATTTCTGGTGACGATCATTGAAGTTACATCTGCTATGCGATGGCTTCTTCACCCTTGACAAGAGCTTCCTAGTTTATATGAAGTATATGGGGCAAGCCTATGATGCAGCTTTGAAACCTCTACTAATCTTGACTCCACAAGAGAAGATTCTGGTCGACACAGGGATCGGTGGACTTCCTGAAAAGCATCGGAAATTTTTCGTCGTCAAAAAAAGGGCAGATGAAAACTTGAAGGCGCAGCTAGCCCAACATGGTTTGAAACCTGAAGACATCGACATTGTAGTAAACACGCACCTGCACTTTGACCACTGCGGCAACAATACGCTTTTCACAAACGCTAAATTCATTGTTCAAGCTGACGAGTTCAGGTACGCCTTCGCGCCCGACAGATTTCAACAAGTAGCCTACATTAGAAAATTATTCGATGCCAAAATCAAATACGAAGTTTTAGAGGGCAAGCATCAAATAACACACGACGTGTTTGTTGTTCCAACACCAGGCCACTCTATCGGTCACCAGTCTGTTATTGTGAGGGCCGGCGGAAAAAACTTCGTCTACTGCGGAGACGCTGCACCAACAAAAGAGAATCTAGAGAAGCGAAACATACCAGGCATACTGCACTGTGCACATAGGGCTCTGAAATCAATTGACAGTTTGAAAAAAGTAAACAATGCCGTTTACATCTACTCCCACGACAATGAGCAACTGACACTATGACAGGAGGCTGGGGCTAGATTTTAGTGAAGAGCTATATGTTTGGAGCCCCGGGCGGGATTCGAACCCGCGACCTACAGCTCTCTTTAAACCTTATACAAGGCTGTTGCTCTACCGACTGAGCTATCGGGGCTCACTCACACAAACAAACAAACCAATATTTTAAAATTTAGTGTCCAAGCATTACTCGAACTTGCGTCATGAAAATCGTGACACTTAGCTTTCATAATTCTTAGTTGTCACGTGACGCGACAAACATTAAATGGCAGTTCATGTTGTTTGAATGCGAGGAAGAATGTTCATGGTTGAGAGCGATTTAGTTCGTCGTTGTGGCCTCTACTTCAGTGATACAGAGCCTACAAAGACGGTGGTGAATATCGAAACAGACTCGCTGAGCGTTTCAAGTGTCCACCAGAAAAGGTTCGGTGTGAAGGTTGCCAAGTTCTAACATCTGAGCGTTGGGGAAATGACTGTAAAATCGTACAATGCCTATGGAGCAAGGGTTTCAGTTTCTGCTATGAATGCCCTCAATTCGATGACAGAGTCTGTGAAAAATATGAGAAGTTAGCGAAAGGCTACTTGGAAGAAGACAACGTAGACCCTCGAGCCAAATCTGGCGAGAATCAAGTCTGGACAAGTGGACGCATGGCGGAAAGAAAGCAGAGAACGTTTCAAGTGCCCATACTTAGGGAAGCCTTTGCCAACAGGCTCGGAGAAATACTGCCATTGCAGAAGAGAGTTTGTCAAGATTCTGTAGACAACGAATCTAAGCTGCTAAAGACGCAGTTTTCTCTCTAATTCCCTAACAGGCGCGGGTGGAAACCTTCTGTTTTCAACCGCAAGGATAAGTTTTTGCAGTTCCCTTTTCGCCTTGTCGTGAAGCTCTTTAGTAATCCAGCCTTTTCGGAAGGCGTCTTCGAACTCATCTTCATCGAGTATCTTATACCTTAGGTCAGGTGAGACCCAGAGGTCTAAGAACAAGTCAGTGAGCTCCACTCCGTCGTCTAACAATCGAGGAGGCATGATAATATCGCAATAGTATCCAGTGTGTTTCCCATGCAGATTCCGTATCTTGCCAATTGAAAACCATTTGTCAATAAACTCAAAATATACGATTGCGAAACCTGGCGCCAACACTTTTTTGTTATCAAACGTGATATAATTTACCGAGGTAACATGAGAGCGGCCTACGATTACCTTGTTTGACCTGAAAATAAGATCATCCCAAAACTCCATAACACGGTTCGGCATCCGCATATATCTCAAATGAATCCTCGGCTTGGAGTTGTGTGAACTTACAGCAACTTTTGCCATATTCCACAGACCTCATGGTTCTTGGTGCCGGGGGCGGGATTCGAGCCCGCGACCTCTGGACATTGGCGCTTGCCCTTTTCGTTCTCCAGATGTCACATCGGAATTGTTTACCATGTTTCCGATTATGAGTCTGGCGCCCAAACCAGGCTAGGCTACCCCGGCTAATATTGCTTTATTGTTTTGACTAATAAGAGTTGAAATTAAAGGCTTATCTGGATTTCGTGTAGTGCTAGAGTTGGCTTTTACAAACTCTTATGGGCATTCGGAGTTACTATAGAAACGACTCTGTGACTAATTTTCAAGAAATTCTGCCTTCTTAAAAAAGTAATCCATTAACGTTTCTCTTTTGACTAATCTGACTCAAACTTTTAAACGGACTTTATAGAAACATATATTAACCCAAAGTGTCATTTCTGATACCAAAATTAAGTGGAGGGCTGTAGAGAGAATGGTTTCCTCAGGGAGAGCCAGATTGTTCAGGCGGAAGGATGGCAAATACCTCATCTATGTTCCACTAGACCTAGCTGAAGATAGCATGTTTCCTTTCAAAACCCAATCTTCTTTGGAACTGAAGATGTCCTTTAAAGTCGGAGACAACAAGGTAGTCCTTGAAAAGTGGATACCGCCCGAAGAACCTGAAGAATAAACTCCGTTGGAACAATCCTTCTGCGAGAGCACCCCATAAGCTCTCTTAGGTACCCCTTTTTTCCTTATTTTTTTGACATATTGTTGAGATGGAATTAAAGTATATTTTGGCTCAAAGCTTCAATTCTCAGCTTGGAGCAACCGTCTTGACCATTAAAGCCGAGAAAAGTCACAACGCGAGTTGTTTTGACAGACGCTTGGAGGCGTTGGCTGAAATGGCAGTTGAAATCGTGAACATGCTGGCTGAGAGAAAAATAGACGGTGTCGCCATCAATGTTGCCGACATATACTTTGTCTTGAGCAAGGCTCTGCAGCATGTTTCACTTTTGAACCTAGCCGAAATCGAAGACTACAAGAGAAGAAATCAGCGAAACAAGTTAACCATATGACATCAGACGACACAACAAACTGTGCGTAATTTTTTCTCAGGAAAAGTAGTAGGCATAATAACCTAGAGAGACCTGCTAAAAAAGTGGTGGAGATGTCGAGAAACCCAGAGAAGACAAAGGTTCACGAGATAATGTCAAAACGCCTCGTACTAGGCACACCACACATGGAAATCCCCGACGCGGTCAGACTCATGCTGCATAAAAAAATCAAAAAACTTCCAATAGTCGTCGAAGGCAAACTGATTGGTCTGGTAACGTTAACCGACATCGCCCGAACAACGCGAATCGAGCCTCAAATGATGAACGTCATAAAAGAACTCCGCAAAAATGGTTGGCTTCCACCAAAACACATGAAGAAAATACTCGACTTCTACGTAGTCTAAAACAGAAATTCCACGTTACTTTTCTGGCTCGAAGTTTCAGTGTCTTGAAAGCCTTTTGACACCGCTCTGCATGCCCACGTATACGACATCTGCAATGTCTACGAACAAGCCAGTTTCAACAACCCCTGGAATAGACTTTAACTTACTGTCAAGTTCTTTTGGGTTATCGATTGGTCCCGTTGAAACGTCTAAGATGAAGTTCCCATTGTCTGTAACAATAGGTCCAACCTTTCCCTCTCCCACGCGAAGATTTGGTTTGCCTCCGATTTCTCTCATCTTTGATGTGACTGCGGTTATGGCGAAGGGCAACACCTCCACTGGCACCGCATGACTTACTCCGAGTCTCTTGACAAGTTTAGTTTCATCAGCCACTATAACGTTTTGTTTCGAAGCCGACGCCACTATTTTTTCTCTTGTCAACGCGCCGCCCATTCCTTTAATCATATTCAACTTGTGATCTACTTGGTCAACTCCATCTATGGTGAGGTCTAATTTAGGGTGCTCATTTAATGTTGTTATTGGAATACCACAGTCCACAGCCAAAAAAAACGCCTGATAAGAGGTTGGAACCCCAAAAATATGCCATTTTTTTTGATACATTATCTTTCCGATTTCTCGTATGGCGTAGGATGTGGTGCTCCCACTTCCGAGCCCAATTACGTAATTGTTTTTAACGTGCTCGACTGCTTCAAAAGCTGCTCGTTTCTTTGCGTCCTCAATCCAGTCGGTCTTGCTATGTTTCGCCTTCAACCTCTATTTGTCCCAGCCTCTCAAGAACCTTCTCTACCTCAGCCCTAATCTCCTCAATCCTCTTTTCAGCGGCGGTTTTAGGCGCTGGAGCAGGCGTTGGCTTCCTGCGAGCCTTTTTCTTCTCCTTTTCCTTTTCGAGCACTGTTGAAGCCGACGAAGGAGAAACAGCGGCGATGGGGGTTGGCACCTCTTCTTTGGCGGCTTTTATCTCGAGCCTTGTTCTGAGGTCCTCAACTTTCTTGCCTAGGTCATCGAAGCGTTCGCTGAAGAGTTTGATTAAGTCTTCCCGCATAGATTCAAGCTCATGCAGTGCCACAACCGACTCGCTTTTGGATATGCTGTCTCGAACTTTCATCATCCGACTCTTATAGCGCTGAGCGACCTTTTCACGCTCTTCCTCGGTTATCTTTCCCTCAGCCTGCGCCTCGTACAAACGTCTAATAGCAAAACTAAGAATCTCCCTCTCAAGGTCCAGCATCTTTAGCCTCTCTTTAGCCTCCTCAGCCTCTTCGCGTGTTATAGTACGTTCTGTTTTTAAAAAGCGACCTGCCCAAGCTTCGGCTGGCGAGATCGGAGCCTCCATTTGTGCTATCTTTTTCTTTGTTTTTTTCGTTCTCGTGATATAGAGAAAAACAAGGGCGGCGCCGACTGCTCCCACCATCAGCAGAGTATACAATAGCCACTCGTAATCTGCCACGAGGCTCCCTCGGTTAACGCATCATGGTTTTCCCGTATGTTATATATAAGTGTGCGGAAGGCTTGGTATTTAAACAAATTTCGTTAGTTGGGATTAAAAAATATTTTCTTTATGGTTTCATTGTTGCAATAAATAATTCAGCCCAGCGATCAGAGCTCTCACAACAGATTCCAGACAGTTTCCTGACTGACACCTTTGAGAACACATTTTTGGCTGTTTTCCTAATGTTTTTGGGGTTAAACCCTAAGTGAAGATCGCCCATTTCTTCCTTAAACTCTGTGAACGGATGCGTGCAGAGGTCAACTACCACCGCTCTTCCAGATGATTTCAAGGCCTGTCGAAGACTTTTGAAAACTCTGCCTATGTTTGGGCAGTGGTGCATCATTAAAGTGGAGAAAACGGCGTCAAAATGTTCGGGGATATCAGAGTATTTCTTTGCGTTTTGTATGCTTCCAGAGATGTTTTCGGCGATTCCAAAGAACAGAGCTATCATGTCTGTTTTTTTAGCCAAGGCTAAAAGCATGGCTGGTGTTGCATCCATCGCGTAGAATGAGGCTTTAGGCAAGACTTTCTTGAGCTTGTCTGAGACCCTTTTTGTGAAGAAGCCTGAGCCTGCGCCCATGTCTAGGATTTGGGCGTTCGGTTTCAATTTGGGCGGTGACGTTAGCTGAGTCACAATGGCATTCACTATTTTTTCCACGCCGTCTTTACCAAAATAGTTTAGAACGATTTTGTCTCTCTTTTTCGCCTCTTTTAGAGTAAAGTGTTTGATTTCTCCAATGAGAAGGTCAACGTTTTGGGCGCCCAGTTTGATTAGGAGACTGTGCAGGTCAGCAGTTTCTAAGTATTTTTCAAGAGTCAAGTCTTGCAAGTTTGGAATCACCCATTCGCCTATTCTTCTCTTGTTTTCTTTCTTCCGAATCGAATTTTCGCTGTTAAAATTTTTTCTGTGGCAAAGATTCTTGCAGCCACGTAGAGAATCGCAATGGTGAATAGGGTCACGTATCCGATGCCTAATACAGCAATGAAGTAGTCTCCTGTGATTGTGGCTCGAGCCGCTAGCATAGGGTGCGTGAAAGGAAGGGCTAGCAGGAGAATCTTTAAACCTAAAGGCAGAGAGTTGAGGTCTGCAAACATCAGAACAAACATGGGAATTAGCAGTGGCATGTACACAAATCCGAGCAGAGATTGGGCTCCGCGCACATCTTCGGCGAAAACTGAAACCACAACTGCCAAGGCGAGGGCAGCGAGCAACGAGACAAAGACGGATGTTCCTAGGACTACGTAACCCAACAGGTTTGGAGTTAGCCCAACTGCGTTTAGATCAATCGGCAATTGCTGGGTCGACGCTCCAAATGTAATCGAGCTCATGTAATAGACAACTCCCATGATTGTGGCTACGGCACCTATCGCTGCGACTACTGTTGAGCCAGCTAGTTTTCCGATGAGTATGGTGAACCTGCTGACTGGCAGACTCATTAGTGTTTCTAATGTTTTTTCCTCTTTTTCTGAAGCCACAGAGGTCGCTGCAAGCTGCATTGCCAAGATGATGAGCATGAATAGGGCTAGGGGTAAACCGAAAAACTGTGTTTGAGTGAAGGCAAAGAGTGCAGACGGGTTCACGTCCACAGGCTTTCCCTTTATGATTGATTTTTGAGAAACGTTGAGAGGGTTTAGGACAACATCTGGATCGCTGCCTGGAATTCTATTTTGAACGGTTTGGTTTATCAGGCTCTGTTTAAAGGATTCCAGCAAGCCCTGTGCTGTGGAGAAAGTGATTGATTCGGAGAGGCTGCCTTCTCTGAAGACTCCGAAAATCATCAGTTCTCCTCGTTCACCGCTTGTTATGTTTTTGCTAAAGTCTGCTGGTATGACTATAACTGCTGTGATGTTGGAGCCTTGAACAGCTCGAGCAGTTTCATTGACATTTTGAGCGTCAAGCGTCTCCACCTTCACGCCCGATGACTTCAGAAAATCCGTTAGATTCTTTGCTACATCTTCACGGTCAATGTCGACAACGGCTATTGATATGTTTTTGATGCTTTCTTGCATGGCTTCTGTTGATGTTTTAATGGCAGCGCCCATCAATGGAAAAATCAGCAGGGGAGCCAGAATCATTCCCAGTAGTATTCTTGGGTCTCGCATCATTTCCTTTACTTCTTTAGTAACAAGGTTCCTCAATTCTTTAAGCAAGACCCGCCACCTCCACGAACACTTCCTCAAGGTTCGTCACATTGTATTTTGTTTTGAGTTCGGTTGGTGTGCCCTCTGCCACGATTCTGCCTTTGTTCACCAAGGCCACTCGGTCGCAGAGATGCTCTACTTCGAGCATGTTGTGGCTTGAGAGTAGAACCGTGACTCCGTAGTCTTTTGCATATTGTTTTATTATTCCCCTGACGTGGTAGGCGTGGAGGACATCCAAGCCGCTTGTGGGCTCGTCTAACGCAGCAAGTTTTGGCTTGTTCATTAGAGCCCTAGCCACGAGCAGGCGTCGCTTCATTCCTTTACTGTAGGTCTTTACCTTATCTCTCAATCGCTCGCCGAGCCCAGAGATTTTGGCGGCATCTTCAACCATAACATTCAAGTTTTCCCTGTTCTGACTGTTGAACCTACCCATAAACTGCAGATATTCATAGCCCGACAGGTTCTTGTAGGCTCCAGCGTCCTCGGGTAGATAAGTGATGAGTTTACGGACCTCAGAGGCTTCAGAGACAACGTCTTGACCGAAGACTCGAACCGAACCTGAAGTGGGCAGAATCAGTGTTGAAACAATCCTCAGCGCCGTGGTTTTGCCAGCGCCGTTGGGTCCGATCAAACCGTAGATTTCGCTTGGGTGCACCTTGAACGTGAGGTTGTCTAGAGCTTTAATGCTTCCGAAAACCTTCACTATGCCCTTAGCTTCTATGACTGCATTCACTTTCTGGCAACTCCTAGGCTAACGGCAGACTTTAGCGGTGAATAATAAAGATTGCGTAATTGGTGGGGCCGGTCGGAGTTGAACCGACGACCTACGGGTTTCTCCTGGGCGTTGACCGCTCCAGAACTTCTTCATTCTCGCTCAGGGCGAGTCCGCAAACCCGTGTTATGGCTTGCTGTGCTTCTGGAGCCCGTCGTCATACCTGGCTAGACTACGACCCCACCATCGCCTAGCTCATTCTGAATGACAAGGCGTGTTCAAAATATAACCATTATTCTCGTTTGTCCTAGGCTTCTATCTATTAGTATGGGCGCCGAGAAATTTTTTGGAATGGGTAAGCCCTGTTCTATTTGTGTTTTGGGGTTGGGATGAAAATTGGTCACTTTTGGGCACTTTTTGTTGTTTTTGTGTTCGGGTTTAGTTTAGGGCACTTTCAATGTTGGTAAAAGTCATAACTGGAAATGCTCGGAATTGGCTACACTTCTTTTATATGAGAATGTCAAAACGTGCGCAGTGGGAAATACGCGAACTAGCTAAACTAATACATAAGAAACTGATGGAAATCTCACCTTTGATTTTTGAAGGCGCAGGGGAGTATGAAGTGTAGGGAAGAAAAGCGGTGCAGGGGGATGGAGGGTGAGTGGGGCTTGAATCCTCTGAGACTTTTTTGGCAAATAATTTTATGTGATGAAGTTTCTGTTTAGCGAAAACTATATTTACTTATTCTATGCGTGCTATGGTTGGGGTTGCCGGCCATAGGGCGTGGGACCCACCCGATCCCATTCCGAACTCGGCAGTTAAACCGCGCTCCGTTTCCGGTTGTAGTGTAGTCTTCGGCTATGCGAAGCCGGGAAAGCTGGCTGCCCCACTCAGACAGAATAGATCAACATTATTGAAGCCTCTTTGTCAATTAACTCCATTCACCAACCACTTCCATGAAAGAAGAAGGCTAAAGGGCATCCCTTCTTCTTCTAAAAACACTTCCAACGCAATGGTTAAGCGCTAGGCATACCGATAATTACGAAACCTTTTAATTTCTATTCATTATCTTTTCAACATCCAAAGATCGAATAAAGAGGGAAAATCCTCAAAATTTATTACCAAGAACGTGCTGTTGACATGGAGATGATAACATTGCATCTGTTACCCCTAGTAGCGCTCGATGGACTAACCGGCGACAGCACACTAGGCTGGATAGTCCAGATAGTGTTCCTCGCCATGTTCGTGGTCTTCATGTTCTACGGACAACGTATCCAAATGATGATCATGGTACGGGAGGTTGAAGGCTCACTCTTCAAACTCAAGCTCATGCGGGAGGAAGCTCGCAAAACCGCAATTAGTAACATCAAAGAACTAGGAAAACTTGAAGGCGACCCAACGACGCAGGTTGACCGTTTCCTCGAGTATTTCGCCATCTCACCAGTCGAACTCGATCCCTCAGGCATCATCTGGCGGCTTGAACACCTACTCGACGTCAGAGATGTCCGCTTCAAAGACGACGTAAAACTGATGGCACCCCAAGCCGATGAAACACAACTCAACAACCTGGAAAACATGCTTGAAGCCACACTAGCCCTAAACATCATCTACAAAATAATACGCCACTACTACCTACTAGGCAGAAAGACACTCAGCCTCTACATCATCATGCAACTCCAAATGATCCTACCACTCATAATGCGCGAAGCAGAAGCCTACGCCAGCGCACAAAAAGCCTTCACACTCGGACAACCTATCGGCGACGGCGCAGGCGCCCTAGTCGCAGCCAAACTCATGCAGGGCTACGAGAAAACAAAAGTTGAAAAAGACGTAGTCGTAGCCCAAGTACCAATCGAAGGAAGAAACGCCTACGTCCTAAAGGCTGAAGGACCAGGCGGAAACGTGGGTAAACCAGGCGAAGCAATTAAGCAGTTAATCGAGCAAAACGAAGGCAAAATCAGCTTGGCAATCGTCATAGACGCCGGTATGAAACTCGAAGGAGAAAAAACCGGCGAAGTGGCTGAGGGAATCGGCGTAGCGATTGGAGGTCCAGAAGTGGACAAGTACAAGGTGGAAGAAATCGCGCTGAAGCATAAAGTGCCGGTGAACGCCATAATAATCAAAGAGGACGTAGGCGACGCTGTTTCACCCATGAGAAAGGAAATCGTTGACGCCATAGACGGAGTTATAGATCGTGTCAAGAGACTCATTCTTGAACGGACCAAGATGGGTGATTCTGTCATCATTGCTGGAGTAGGCAACACTATAGGGATAGGACAGTAGGTAAGGACAATGAACACCACAATTCCTCCAACAAGAAGGGTTTCACCGTTTCTGTTCGCAATAATCATGATAACACTGCTGCTGTCTCTTATCGCCATTTATCATGGGCTAAACGAATACCTAAGCGAGAGACCTGAGCTTGGAAGCATCTACGTGAGCACCGGAATAATAACGCTAGCTCTCTCCACTTACATGTTGTTTCAAGTCAGAAGGCGCATACTGAAGCTGACAGGCTTGGAATTGCAACCATTATCCACAACAATGCAATGTCTAAAATGCGGGTTCAAAAACGTGCGAGAGTTCCAACGTGGAGACTTCGTGTTCAAACAGACCGACCAAGCCTGCCCAAAGGACAACGAGAAAATGGTGATATCCTCAATCTACCGTGAGGTCAAGGAGAAAGAAAAAGCCAAGGAACAAGGCTACAGCTAAGTTATAACCTCACATCCATCTTTCGCGACTACAACTGTGTGTTCAGCCTGTGCCACAGGTTTTCCACTTGCCTCAACAAAGACTGGATATGCTATCAGGGTTTTTGAAGCTAAGAGCTCATGGAAAGCAGATTTATAACTGTCTGACGGCATCACCTTTCGAAGCCAGCGCTCGGTAAAGGGAAGGGTGTGAAAATTCTCTATAATGTAGTTGCAAAGCCTCTTTGCGTGTTCATTCTTCAGAGATTTCTGCTTTACGAAACGAAAGATGTGTGCCTCTCTGCCGCTTTGGATTCTTCCAGCAGCGTTTTTCAGTGTTACAAATGGCTCGATGGCGTAGACTTCTCCTGCGCTGACTCGGCTTGCTGAGAGATGGGAAACGTTGGGCAGCGACCTTCCAGCGTGTATCATGTACCTTCCCACTTGATGCCCAGTCAAGTTTGAAACAGGCTTTAATCCATAGGACTCAACAACCCTCTGAACCGTTGCACCAAACCTAGAGGTGAACAAGCCCGAGCGGATAGTTTTAACGCCTACTCGCAATGCATCCTCAGCAGCGCTGACAAGATTGTCATATTCAGGGTTGAAACATATGGTTACTGCGGTGTCAGCGATATAACCGTCTATGTGCACGCCGATGTCAACTTTAACTAGAGAGCCGGATGGAACAGTTCGCCTATCGCCAAGTGACGATGTGTAGTGTGCAGCGATTTCATTGATTGAAACATTGCATGGGAAGGCTGGTTTGCCGCCCTTCTTCCGGATCAACGCCTCAGTTTTTTCGCAGATGTCAATTATCGGCATGCCTTCAGAAACCGAGCGCTTTATGATTTCCCGCACATCAGCCGCAATTTTTCCAGCCAAACGATACTTCTCAACGACATCCTCTGAGAGGCTCATGTCTTCACAACACAGAATTTTAGACAACCCCAAGGTTAAAAAAGTTACACCGAGTGCTTCAGTTTTAGTCTCTTAATTCTTTCTTTCACTGAGGCTTTTTCGACACGGCTTAGAATCAGCCTTGGTGAAATAGTTGCAAAGTCGTCCCCACCCATATGATAGACTGGCTTAACCTTTTTAACTTTGAAGGTTCTGGTGAAAACCTCCTTGTTAACGTAAGCGGCAAGAACCTCGCCAACGAAGAGAGCGTGATCTCCAGTTGGTATCTGGTCGACCAGTTTGCATTCTAGATGAGCTACACATTCTTTAATGATGGGTGAAAGCACCTTCTTGGCGCGCATCGCGGTTAAAGGCGCTTCCTTGAACTTGTCGCATTCACGTCCAGAAACCCTACCACAGAACAGGGTTTCTCTAACGATTTCCATTGTTGGCACGTTTACAACAAACTCGCCTGTCTCCTCAATCATTCGATGTGAGAGGCGTTTGGGCGCGATGCTGATGACAACCATGGGCGGGTCAATGGATGTTGGCATAGACCAAGCCAAGGTGATTATGTTTGTCCTCCCAGCCTTGTTCTTGCATGTTACCATTACGGTGTGGCGTGGATGTAGGAGCCGATAGGCTAGCTCAGAGGCAACCTTGACCTTTCTAGGTGCAGACATAAAGTTTCACCTTGAAGAGTCTGCAATAGCCGTCTTTTCTATTTAAGATTCACCATAAACAAGGCTTAAGTAGAAGGGTTATATCATGAATTTGTTTGGTGATTGCGCTGGACTGGCGTTAGCTGAACTCGTTGATTCTTACGTTTTTGGAGCAGTCGCCATCGAAGTTGATGTTGCAAGGATGAATAGGTTTTTCAACTCATTCCATATATCAAATTCAAGCCATTTGGAGGCATTGGAGCATGTCAACTGACTCGTCCTCTAAGACGGTGATTGACCCGTTTGGCACAACTATAATCGAAGACTACGAACGCCTGTATCAAGAATTCGGCATTCAGCCGTTCAAGACGCTGCTATGCGATATGCCCAATCCCAACACCGCCATGCGGAGAGGCGTCATCTTTGGGCACAGAGACTTTGACCGCGTTGTGAAAGCTATGACCGACCATGACGAATTCGCCGTCATGAGCGGTATCAAGCCAACAGGCGAGTTTCACTTGGGAACCCTGCAAACCGCTAGGGAGGTCACTTATTTCCAGCAGCAGGGCGCTAAGGCTTTCTATTGCATAGCCGATGTTGAAGCTTACGAAGACAACCGAATACCCTTTGAACGCAGCCAAAAATACGCTGTTGGCAACGTAGCCGACCTGCTGGCTTTGGGGTTCGACCCTAGAAAGGGTTACATCTACCAACAGTCGAAGGAAACGCGAGTCAAGGACTTAGCCTTAACGTTTGGAAGAGGCGTCACGTTAGCGACTATGAAAGCGATCTACGGCGAACGCCACATGGGTCTGTACATGTCAGCACTCATTCAGGCTGGTGACATCCTGCTACCTCAGCTCAAGGATTTCGGTGGACCCAAGCCCACGGTTGTGCCAGTTGGAATTGACCAAGACCCTCACTTGCGCCTTACAAGAGACTTAGCGTTCAAGTTCCGTCGAAGATACTATTTCATTCCTCCTTCTTCCACTTATCACAAGCTCATAAAGAGCCTTGATGGTTCGCCAAAGATGAGCAAACGGGACCCAATGAGTTACTTCACGCTGGAAGAGAAGCCCGAGGTCATAGCACGAAAAATCTCTAATGCTTTCACGGGAGGACGCCCAACAGCTAAGGAGCAGCATCGACTAGGCGCCAACCCAGACATCTGCCCCATATATGACCTGTACCTCTTTCACTTCTTCGAGCGAGATGAAGACATCGCCAAACTCTACAGTTACGAGTGCAAAGGTGGCAAAATCTTGTGCGGCGAAGACAAACAACGCCTCATAAAAATCGTAACAGACTTTGTGAAGGAACACCAGCGAAAAAGACGCAAATACATTGACAAAGCACGTGAAATCTTGCAGACTGAATTAGTTATCAGACGGACATAAAACATAAATAAGCATGCTCCGTATCCATTTGCCATGGTGAAAGTGATGCCCTGCCAATTTCCATAATATGGCCCCTGAATTCACCGTTATCCCGACTTGGGCATCGCAAAACCGTAGAAACTTCTATACGATGTTGCTGCTACACTATACGGCATTATCAACCTCCAACGGTCACATTAGCTGAATTAAAATTTCACCGAGGAAAAATGAATGGTTGAGCTGAGAGAAAACGAGCAAAGGACACTGCAAGCACTTAAAGAGCTGAACGGAAAGGCAAGTGTTGCACAAGTCATAGAGACCAGCGGCTTAGCCCACTCAGCGGTCATGCGAGCAGCGTTAACACTCGCTGAAAAGAAACTAGTAGCAATTCACGAACAAAAACAGAGAGTCGTGGAGTTGAATGATGAGGGAAGGCAACACGCCAAAATGGGACTGCCAGAACGACGCCTAATCAACGCATTAATCGAGTTGGGCGGAGAAGCCACGGTTGAAAGAGTCGTTGATAGAGTGCAATTAGACAAGAAATTCGTTCCGATAGCGCTTGGGTGGCTACACCGCAAAGGTTGGGCAGTCCTTGAAGGTAAACGCACTTTAAGAACAGAAAAGAAGAAGCTTACGCAGGGTGCCGATGAAAAACTTCTGCCCCTTCTAAACGAGAAAGGTTCCCTAGTCCTGGAGGAGTTAGACAAAGAGATGCAAGACGCCATCTCGGTTTTGAAGGGACGCAAACTCCTAAAAGCCACAGAAAGAACCGTGCGAGAACTTGATCTGACGGAAGTTGGCTGGAGGCTCTTTAGAAAAGACGTCTTCCAGAGAGTGTTTCAAATAAGGCAAGAAGTAAGTCAACTCACACCAGAGCTCATTGTAAGTGGAAAGTGGAGAGAAGTCAAACTCAGACGGTTTGACGTAACTGCGCCTGGACCAGAGTTTTATCCAGCCAAGATTCACCCATTGCAACAAGTCATTCAACGAGCTCGAGAAATCTTTCTGGAAATGGGCTTCACAGAGATAAGGGGACCATTGGTTGAAACTGCCTTTTGGAATTTCGACGCCCTGTTCCAGCCGCAGGACCATCCGGCAAGAGAGATGATGGACACATTCTATTTGGCAAATCCTAAGGCTGGCGGACTGCCAAAGAAGAGCGTGGTTGAAGCCGTTGCAAAAACCCATCAAAACGGGTGGAAAACAGGCTCGAAGGGCTGGGGCTACGAGTGGAGTCCAGAAGAAGCTAAGAGGCTGGTCATGCGTACTCATACGACAGCTGAGACCATTAAATACCTTTCTAGGCATAAGAGGCCGCCTATCAAGGTCTTCTCTGTTGATAGAGTCTACCGAAACGAGCAGGTTACTTACAAGAACACGGCAGAGTTCCATCAGATAGAGGGCATAGTTGTTGATAAGGGCGTGACTCTGCGCGACCTTATGGGCACGCTAAAAGCTTTTTACGAAGGGTTCGGCTTAAAGAAGGTGAAGTTCTGGCCTTGCTACTTCCCCTACACAGAGCCATCAACTGAAGCAACGGTCTATGTTCCAAAACTGAAGCGTTGGATTGAACTCTGCGGAATGGGTATGTTCCGACCAGAGGTGTTGGCACCTATGGGCATAAGGTATCCTGTTTTAGCTTGGGGAGGCGGCTTAGAACGCTTGGCTATGCTTGAATTGGGCTTAGAAGACATACGCCTGCTGTATGGTAATCGTTTAAGCTGGATCAGGAGGACACCCTTATGCCAGTAATCACACTGCGAAAAGATCGTTTCAGCGGATTCGTTGGACGCGAACTCACTGTTGAAGACATGACCAACTGGCTGCCTTGGCTGGGCTTCGACATAGAAGAGATAGGCTCAGACTACGTCAAAGTGGAGTTTAATCCCAACCGCGTAGACCTCTGCAGCTACGCCGGAGTAGCCCGAGCCTTTCGAGGACTAATGGGCTGGGAAACTGGACTGCCGAAATACGATGTCAAAGATGGGAAGACTGTTCTTAAAATCAGCAAGGCTGTCTCAAAAATCCGACCTTACATGCTGGCTGCTGTTGTGCGCAACATAAAACTCGACGAAGACGCAATCGTCGACCTAATGGAGATGCAAGAGGACTTGCACTGGGGGGTCGGGCGAAACCGCAAGAAGGCTTCGATTGGAGTGCATAACTTAGATGCGGTTGAGTCGCCATTCACGTTTACCGCTCTTGAACCTGACAAGGCAAGGTTTGTTCCACTAGATAAGACTGAAGAGATGAGTTTGAGAGAAATCTTAGAGAAACACGAGAAGGGCGTGGCGTATAAGCATCTGGTCGATTGGGCGCCGAGGTATCCGTTGCTGATTGACAAGGATGGCAAGGTTCTCTCTATGCCGCCCATCATCAACGGCGAGCTGACGCGTGTCACCAGCAAAACTGCAAATCTGTTCTTGGATGTTACAGGAACCGACTACGTGGCTGTCGAGCGGAGCCTCAATGTTTTAGCTACAGCGCTCGCCGACATGGGTAGCGCCATAGAAAAAGTGCGTGTAAAATATCCCGACTGTACAGTTGTTTCACCCGACTTCACACCTCAGAAGATGAAGCTTAGAGTCAATTATGCCAACGAGTTGTTAGGGCTTAAACTCTCCGAAGCCCAAGTTGTTGAAAGTCTTAGGAAGTGCAGGTTAGACGCTAAAACGGTGAGAAACAGCATTGTGGAAGTTGCCATTCCCGCCTATCGAATAGACGTGTTGCACGAGGTGGATTTGGTTGAGGAAGTTGCCATTGGCTATGGGTATTATAGGCTCCAGCCGACCATTCCAGAAACATTGACCATTGGAGAGCAGCATCCAGCGCACAGAACCGCAAACGTAGTGCGCCAAGTCATGATGGGTTTGGGCTTCGCAGAGGTCATGAATTTCACCTTGATAAACGAGGTTGTTCATTATGAGAAGATGCGTCTAAAACCACGCAGTATGATTAAGCTCGCCAACCCAGTCTCTGCCGAATACACCATCCTTCGAGTAAGTCTGCTCCCCAACCTGATGAAGAACCTGATGGACAACAAGCACGAGAGCTTTCCGCAGCGCTTGTTCGAGGTCTCAGATGTTGGACGCATAAATCAACGAGTGGAGACACGAGTTGAGAGACGATTACACGCAGCGGGAGTTTCCTCTCACTCAACTGCAAACTTCACAGAGATAAAATCCACTGTCGAAGCACTATTGCACAATATGGGACTGAAGCGATGGGAAATCAAGCCAGTTCGGCATTCCAGTTTCATAGAGGGCAGAACCGCCGCTATCTATCTAAAACGCAGAGAAATAGGTGTGCTAGGTGAGATACATCCCGAAGTGCTAAACAGCTTCGAACTAGAGAATCCCACAAGCGCCTTTGAAATTGATATCGAAGAAATTTCATAACGCACCTTATAGCCTGTTGAGGATTGAGCTTTTAAGTCACTTCCAAAAAAATACTGCAAGCACAACAGGAGCGTATTTGATTGCCATTTGATGTTGAGGTAACGGTTAAAAGCGTTAAGGGAACATGCGACTTCGGCTGCAAGGTCGGCGACAAGGTCTATTTTGACGGCAGAAAGATAAAGGGTGACATATGCTACAGCGCCTTGATGGCGATACTTCCCAAAGTTTATGCCATGAGATACGGTGCAGAATTTCCGTGGGCGAAAAACAAAGATGTAATCCAGAACGTTTGTCCAGACCCAGAAAACCCTGTTCTCTTGGAGATAAAGAGAATAAGAAAGTAGTGTCTTTTGAAAGACTCTGTGGAAGAAGTGCTAACATGGAGTTACCTGAATTAACTGTTCTGAGCAGACAGATGACGAAAGAAATCATGGGTAAGAGGATTTCTGGAGTTGAAGTGGCAAATCCTAAATGCTTGAACATGCCTTTGGAGCAATTTAAGAAGACTGTTCTTGGGAAGACTATCAGTTCGGTTGAGGGTAGGGGCAAGTGGCTTTTCATCAAACTAGGCTCAGAACACTTTCTTTTGTTTAATCCTGGGATGGGCGCTGACGTTATCTATTTCAAACCAGAAGACAAACTGCCTGAAAAATACAACATAAAATTCACATTAAACGATATGGCAGGCTTCACTATCCGCGTCTGGTGGTTCTGTTACCTACATCTCATGCGTGCTGACAAGCTTGACGAACATAAACTAGCTGGTAAACTGGGCGTTTCTCCACTTGACAGGGAGTTCACGCTAGATTGTTTTAAAAAGTTACTCAGAGGGAAGAAGGTAAACATCAAAACTTTTCTACTTGATCAAAAGAATCTTGCAGGCATAGGTAACGTCTACATCCAAGATATCTTATTCAACGCAAAACTGCATCCTCAGCGAACAATTCTGTCTCTCACTGACAAGGAGATCAAGGCACTCTTCGAGTCTATTAAATCAGTGGTGAGCGACAGCATCAAACTGCGCGGACTTGCCTACGAGAAAGACTTCTACGGCAACAAGGGCGGATACGGCATGGAACGGTTCAAAATCGCCTACAAACCAGGTAAGCCCTGTCCAACATGCCACACAACCATACAAAAAATCAAGACGGGCTCAACCAGCAGCTTCGTCTGCCCAAACTGTCAGCCCTTGAACGAGAGATGAGTGCACATTAGCCCTTCGAGGGTTTGGTTTGCCCCTTGGTGCTTGGCCAGTTTTCTTTGGTCCAATTGGCATAAACCTGAGTGCTGTTCTCCTCGGGTTGTTAGTTCTGGTCATTGCAATAATTAAGAAACTAAGAAAAACGCAAACTTGCCTTTTCGAGGCTTCTTTTCTGCTTTTTCTTGTGGGTCTTCTTTACCTTACCTTTCATGGTGGGTTGTTGCAGTTCGTGTTCCCGATTTCTCGTCCAGAGAAGCCATTAGTAGACAACAATCTAACTCTTAATTTCTTTCTGACAAGTCTGTTGACTTTTCTGGTCTTTCCGTTGCTGCTGTTGCTTTTATTGAAGAGCGATGTTGGTTTTGAGATGTTTGGTTTGAAAGTTACGTACTTCAAGCACACAGTTCGTTATGTCTTTCTCGGACTAATTTTCACGGTCTTTCTTTTTCTATTATCGTATTCGCTTTTTGGCTTCAAATGGGTCTCAGAATATACTTTTGACGGTCTTATCTTGTGGGTCTTATTTGTTACAATTCTCTCGGTTTTCGCTCAAACTTTCTTTTTTGTGGGAATATTGTTCAATAAGTATTTGAATCATGAGAGCGGTTACTTGTTGGCTATAATCTCAATCGTAGCTTTTCAGACGTTCACAGATGTCCAGCTGCCTTGGCTGGTCACAAACATTATTGGTTCAGCCTCTAAGATTATTGTTACTTGGAAAACTCGCAATATTTATGGTGCTGCTTTAATGGGCATCACTTCAAACCTGATTGACATCGTAGTCCAAATTATATAGCTGGCTGTATTCACGTTTTGAGAAAATCTTATCTTTACGGTTTGATTTTCTTTCACTTAGCGATGACCTTTGTGAGCTATCCCACCGGAACCTCCATGTGAGGGCTCATGCAGACGGACCCAACTGAGGCGGATAGTCCTAAACTATCTCTTTGCTTGTGAAGGAGGGTTTACCCAGACATGAGACACGGTGGGCGCGGGCGCATAAAATTCCCGCGTCAGAGAGAGCTCAGCAGAGAGGAGCGCCCTGCTCCAACAATGAAGTTGAGTGTTAGTTACGCGGGAAACAGCGCCCGCGACACGTTTTGAAGGTTGCTAGAAGTGAATGTCTATACGTGACTCTGAAAAGAAGCATGTAGCAAGCTGTTTCCTCTTTCTGTTCTTACTATGTGCTTTCTGAAGACTCGTTACAATGTCTTAAGCTGTTTTTTGGGTTTGCGTCTGTTCTCTTTTCTGCATCTCGTTGTAGAGGTATTCGAACCATTCTGAGATTTGGGGTCGGTTGAAGTGTTTTCTCCATCCTTCAACTATAGGCTTCATTTTGTGCCATGTCAATATTATGTCTGAGCTGGACAGATCGTCAACTAGAGCGATGTCTATGAGTTTTCTGCGCAGAAGGATGCCTATTCCTTCAAAGAAAGCGGCGACCATGTTGACTGATGTGTAAACGGGTTTTTCAGATGATGCCCCATACTTTTTTAAGTATTCTTTATAGTCCTTGAATTCTAGTCTGAGGGTCTCTACCCATGCTTCTTGAAACTCTCTGCTACCGTAGGTTGAGTAAAGTCTAATGACAAGGTCTGTTTTTCTGGTCTTAACGAGGTCTCGCAGTTGTAGAACGGCGAACACAACGCCAATTATCACGCCAATGGCAGCAACTAATGCTGATACAGATGTTATGTCCAACATAGTTTTCACCTGACTTTTACTTCATTTCAAGTTACAGATATAACTTAGGCACATTGCTAGATGGTAACAACAAGAACTTTTAAGTTGCACTTCACTGAAACTTTAGCGAAGGCGAATTCCATTGGACTTGGAAGAACGGGTGCGCCTTGTTGCTAGGAACACTCAGGAAGTCGTGACCCATGAAGAGCTGCGTACTCTATTGGAGACACAGAGTAGACCCAAGGCGTATTGGGGCTTTGAAGCGAGCGGCCTCATGCATATTGGAATCGGTTTGATCTGTGGTGCCAAGATAAAGGACATGGTTAAAGCTGGGTTCGATTTCACCATCTTTCTGGCTGATTGGCACTCGTGGATAAACAACAAGTTAGGCGGAATCATGGAGAACATCCACCTATGCGGCGAATACTTCAGAGATTGTTTCACTGCGTATGGAATCAAGCCTGAAAGCGTGCACTATGTGTGGACTTCGGACATAGCCAAAGACATAGACTACTGGGAGAAAGTCATCCGCATTGCAAAGAGCGCTTCACTTCAACGAACTTGGCGTGCCTTACCCATCATGGGTCGAGAAACTAGCCTGACAGACATGGAAACAGCGTGGGTTTTCTATCCGTGCATGCAGGCAGCGGACATCTTCCAACAAGAACTTCAGGCAGCCTGCGCAAGCATCGACCAGCGTAAAGCGCATATGCTTGCAAGAGACGCAGCAGAAAAGCTCAAGTGGGAAAAACCAGTCTGTGTTCACACCTCCCTTCTAGTTGGGTTGCAGGGCTTACAGAAAAGCGAGAAGCAGTTTGACGAAAACGCCGAGATAAACATGCAGATCGGCTCAAAAATGTCCAAGAGCGTACCAGAAAGCTGCATATTCATGCATGACTCACCTGAAGAAATCAAAACAAAAATCAGGGCGGCGTTTTGCCCGCCTAAACAGGTACAGGGAAATCCTGTGATGGAAATAGCGAAGCTAATAGTGTTTCCTGATAGGACCAGTTTAACGATTTCACGACCACCCAAGTATGGAGGACGGGAAACATTCAGCAGTTATGAGGATCTGGAAAAGTCTTACGTTAAGGGAACCGTTCATCCCTTGGATCTGAAGGAAGGCGTGGCTGATGTTCTAACAGAGATCCTTAGTCCTGTCAGAGAACACTTCCGTAAGCATCCAAAAAATCTTGAGAAGATGAAAAGGATAGAAGCCACAAGGTAAAGGACATTGTCGACAAGCCTTCAGAGAAGAGCCGAACGACTACAGCAACTCTTGGAGAAACTTGCATCCGAGGCAGCTAAGGGCATACCCCTAGTTGTGGAAGGACAAAAAGATATCAGCGCACTGCAGCAGCTCAGCATTGATGGAAAATTTGTTTCGTCGAAGACATCGGGCAAATCCTTCCTCGACATTCTCACTGAAATTGAGCAACTAAAGGTTCGCGAGGTCATTCTTCTGCTTGATTTTGACAGGCGAGGGGTCGAGTGGACACACCGCCTTAAACAACACTTAGAAAAGACAAAAATTAAGCCCAACCTAGGCTTTTGGGACCAGCTCTACGGTCTGGTTGGACATGACTTGAAAGACATCGAAGGCTTGCCAGCTTACTTAGAAACGCTCAAGAAGAAGATTGAGTATTAGCAAAAAAAAGGCATTATGAAAAGCCTTTTCAAACAGTTGACGATATTCTTCAGGTGGTTTGTGCCATGTCAGAGTCGCAGGGTGTGGAAAGAATTTTAGAGGAGGCTGAGGAAAAGGAAAGAGTGTATAATTGGTTGAGAGCAGCTGAATCTTATAAGAAAGCGTTGGGCTTAATGTCTGAGCAAGATTTTTTGAAGATGGGTGAGGTTTACGAAGGATTGGGGTACGCTTTTCATCGGGCTGCCATGCAGGCTGAAAGCGTAGATGAGTTTAAGAGCAGAACACATCAGGCAGTTGCAAATTATAAGAAGGCTAAGGAATTTTATGGAAACACGACTGAGTCAGGAAAAATGCCCAGGATACTTCACTGCGATGCCATGATTGCGTACCTATGTTATTGGCTTGCATCGGATGTGCCTGAGAAGAAGAGGCTGCTTGATGAGTGTTGGAGATTAACAAAAGAGGCTTTGAAGGTATACGATGAGGTTGGAGACCAAATTGACTATGGAAAGGCCTGCCTCGAATTGGCTGATTATTTGGATGACCGATTGGATCTGGAGTTGGATACACGGATGCGAGAGAAGATGCTGGATGAAGCGCTGAGCCTCGGGGAGAAGGCAATACAGATTTTCTCTAATGATGGAGATAAATATGAACTCGCACGAGCCTATTGCATTACAGGCATCCATTGCAATAATGCCGCCATGTCTTTGCAGTCAGAGGTGAAAAGAAAAGAATATGAGAAAAAGGCGTTTGACTATGCGAAGGAAGCCGTTAGAATCTCTGAAAGCATTGGCGACAAGCTCCTTCTGAGCAGATCAACTGTTTGGTTGGGGTTTGCTGAAGTCGATCTAGGAGCTGGATCAGAAGCGGGATCTGAGCTCTTCAAAAAAGCCCTAGAACATGGCATCGAGACAAAGGACCACCGCGTGTTATCTGAGGCATTTGACGGTTTAGCATTCTCGACTGAGTGGAGCATGGCTTGGGAAGAAGATCTCGAAAAAATGAGAGAAAAGTCAAGGAAAAGTGAGGAATATGCCAGTAAAGCCATCGGTTACAGTATCCCTGCTGATTATGGTCATGGAATCCCTCATTCCTATAGCGTGGGATATTGTCAGAATCTCGAGGCTCTAGCAAAAAGAGAGATTGAATTAGAAACAAGACATAACCTACTGAGGAAGGCCGTATCTTTCGGAAAACAAGGCCTCGAAGATGCACAGCGTACGGGTTCAACCCATGCAATGTTTCACGTCTCAACTATGTTAGCTAGTGCGTTATATGACCTCTCGACTATGGAAACTGTGGCAGAAAAAAGACAGTTGCTCGAAGAAGCTATGACACTTGCAGAAAAATCCATCCACTACGCGCAGCAGCTTCGTCCACACTACATGTTGCCCCAAACACACCCCTATTCAGCCCTAGCAATGATACTATATGAACTCAGCAAACTCGAAGATAATAGAGAGAAAAGAATGGAGCTTCTTGAAAAGTCAGTTTCTCACATGGAAACCAGTATAGCGCTCATCCAGAAACATGTAACTTCCTTTCCTTCGCGGAGAGAACTTTTCGCATTTATAGGATACTATCTAACAGAGTTAGGGGACATTTTGAACCAACTATACCAAACAACTGCCGAAAAAGAGACTCTGAGAAAGCTAATAGAAACATACCAAAACGCTGTTCAGGCGAACCAAAAAGCAGACCTTGTTAGCCGAGTCGCTGAGGCCTACTGGCAGACAGCTCTGGCTTACGATCGCCTTGGCGAACACCTTGAATCCGCAAGCAACTTTGAATCCGCCTCCAAACAGTATGAATTAAGCGCTCACAATGTTCCTCAGCTTAACACCTTCTACATGGACTATGCCACATACATGCAGGCTTGGAGTGACATTGAGAAGGCAAGACACAGCCATAAAAGAGAAGAATACAGTCGATCAGAAGAGCATTACGAGAAAGCAGCCAACGCCCTTAAAACATCTAAATCATGGAGGTATCTGGCCCCAAACTATCTGGCTTGGGCTCACTTGGAACATGCAGAGGATCTAAGTAGAGAGAATCAAAGCCAAGAAGCAATACAGGCCTTCACGGAAGCGGCTAAGCTGTTTAACCAAGCCAAAAAATCTCTAGAAGAAGAGTCCGACAAAATTCTAACCCCAGATGAGAAAGACCTAGCAGTCAAACTGAGCAAAGTCTCCGCTCTAAGAGAAGAGTATTGCCTAGCAAGGAGTCTTGTCGAAGATGCCAAGAACCTTTACACATCAGGAGATTGCGTATCAAGCGCAGAAAAATACGGATCAGCGGCCAAAAAGCTAGAGAAAATCGCCCAAACTATGGAAAACGAAACTGAACGTAAAGAGCTCCTACCACTAATCCACATGTGCCAAGCCTGGCAAAAGATGAGCGTAGCTGAAGAAATGGCCGATACAAACCTGTATGCTGAAGCTTCTGAACTTTTTACAAAGGCCAAGGAGAACAGTGTAAACAAAAGGACTGCCATGTTGGCGGCTGGTAACTCCTGCATCTGCAGAGCCTTTGAGCTAGGTGCAAAGTACAAATCGACAAAAAACATGGTATCCTACTCCGAAGCAAAACACCACATGGAGAGCGCATCTGACTATTACATGGATGCTGGATTCGAAAAAGCGTCCACTTGGGTCAACGCAACCGAGGCCTTATTTGATGCCTACTTCTACATGGACAAAGCAGAAACTGAGGCTGATCACGCAAATAAGACTAAGTTTTACGCATTGGCCGAAGCATATTTAGATCGTTCAGCTAGACTGTTTAAGAAAGCAGGATATGCCAAAAAAACGGATGACGTTCTCAAAACCCTAGAGAGAGTAAAAGAAAAACGCGAATTTGCCCTTTCCTTAGACAAAGTGTTAGTAGCCCCGTCAGTCACCTCTAGCACCGCAAGCATTTCAGTGCCCACACCTTCCCATGAAGAAGCAGCAGGATTAGAGAGGTTTGAACATTCGAACATCCAAGCAAACCTCATCCTTCGCGGAAAAGAGATTAAAGTTGGCGAGGACCTAAACCTAGAATTAGAGCTTGTCAATACTGGAAAAGGACATGCCCTTCTAATTAAAGTTGAAGAAATCATTCCAGAAGACTTTGAAGTTAAAGAAGCACCCGAAATCTATAGGATTGAAGACTCCTACCTTAACATGAAAGGAAAGCGGATTGGTCCACTCAAGACCGAGGAAGTGAAACTGATCCTAAGGCCCCGAACCAAAGGAGTATTTCCCCTTAAGCCAAGAATCCTGTATTTAGACGAATCTGGCAAATACAAGTCTCACGAGCCTGAGCCTATCACAATAACAGTTAAAGAGCTCGGAATCAAAGGCTGGATCAAAGGAGAAAGATAATCAACTTCTTCATAAGCAAACCAAACCAGCTGGCCCCAACATGACGGTCTTTCTCCTGCAGAGAGAGGTCTCGCTCATCGGCAGGCACCCTCCAAGGAAGCCCGAAGGCACTCAAACGTTTCGGAAACAAGGATGGCAACATGTGATGGTAACGAAAGAAATCAGTGATTAGCAAAGTAAAGCTACAACTTATCTTTAAATGTTGATTCTAGTATAAGAGTAGCCGTGCATCATTTATTTTTCGTTGGTTTCGCCCATGGGTTGTGGTTAAGTCGTAAATAAATAAAGAGAATCGCTATCAGCAGGCACTATTGGACACTGACAGAATAGCACGCTCGGAAATTAGTCTCTTAATTCCTTGTGCAGAAATGCCTTAAGATACGCGAGGTTCGTCTCTTTTTCACTGTTTAAGACGTAATACTCGTCTTTTCTTTGGTCTCTATTCTTTCTCTTCATTAACTGATCGTTTTCTTGTTGATGTCCCATAACACAAAAACACAATCTTATGCCTCTCGCCTTTTAACTTGTTTAAGAAATTCGTTGTACTTTTGAGGTTGGCAGTCAAACGAGAAAATCATAATCAGAAATTTCTTCGGGCGCTCACAAGTTGCTGGCGTCAGCCAGTCCTTAGACGCTGCGAAGCAGCGAACTATCAGTGAACGGGGGGACATTACTCTTTTAAACTAATAGATTTCTCTATTTAAGGATACACCTTGCTGTCAACACTTGCTTTGATGGCGTTTGCCTTGTACAGTGCTTGGGCTATCGGTGCTAATGATGAAACAGTAGCCCCAGTTGTCAGCGGAAAATCCTTAGACATTAAGACTGCAATCCTGTTTGCCAGCATCGTTGGGCTAATGGGAGCGGTCTTTCTAGGCGAGAACGTACAGAGATGCATGGGCTCAGAAATCACATTCCAGTCGATGACAACGGAGTCCGCCATAATCATATTGTTCGCTTCATCTACTTGGCTAACATTTGTTTCTTATAGAGGATACTCTGTGTCTACAACTCATTCGACACAGTGCTATTTTGGGATACGGAGTAACAACTTTCAGCCTCGATGGCGTAAGCTGGCCAACAGTTGCGGCAATTATCGAAGGTTGGTTGCTCTCTCTTGCATCAGGTTTTCTGGTGGCATACGTGTTAACAAAGGCACTCCTATACGTCAAGCAAAGTAAGTCAAAAGATCATGGTAGATTTGAGAGATACTTTTCTAAACTCTTGATCTTCAGTACATTTCTCCTCCAGTTCTCAAGATGGGGAAACGATGTTGGAAACGCTGCGGGCATGCTCTCAGCAGTGTTTGATCCTTTAATGAGTCGGTTTTTATGTGGATTAGCGATGGCTTTTGGACTATTTGTTTTAGGTAGGATTGTGGTTGGGTCAGTAGGCATCAGAATGGTTAGGCTTCTTCCAAGTGCCGCCTTCGTCGCTCAAATTACATCAACGGCAATTATTTTTCCATTCGCATTCATCGGCATACCACTGTCAGGCACCCATGTTCTGATAAGCTCTATGATCGGAACAGGAATAGCAACTAAGGCTAAGGTGGACGTCCGAATGACAGAGATTTTTAGCATTGCATGGATCCTAAGTTTTGTGTGCCCAGGAATACTCGCAGCTGTTATAATTTTGACAGTGCGCCTTTTTTAGGTTGAGTGGGAACATGCCGGAGTTCATCTTGCAAACAGATGAAGAAGCACCAAAAGTGATTTTAAAGTGCTACACAAAAGTGCTTAACGCGGGGAAAGTCTTGGTAGCCCATAAAATGTTTACGTGGCTGGACCTTAGGCGCAAATCAAAGACACTTAGTCTGGCACGCAAGGAGATTACACTGGCAATAAAAACTGTGACCAAACTGAAAGAAGCCATAACAGCTGTCGCTGAAGGCAAACGTGACGAGATGGAAAAGCATCTTCAGACATTGTTCTCAGATGAAATTGAGGTTGACAACCTTCGAAGACTAATTTTTGAGGATCTATCCAGAGAATCTCTGCCCGCTAAATATCGTGAAGACTTGATGCACATAGTTAAACGTCTAGATGTGATGGCTGACCATGTGAAGGATTCAGCCAGAAGTATCAAGATTTTGCAGGACACAGTAATCCCAACAGAAATTTGGAACGAAAGCGTGAAAATCGCAGAAACTCTTGTGAAAGAATCAGATCTATTGGGTTCCACAATAGAGATGCTCGGCATTGCCCCTCCTCAGGTGAGAGAATTGGCTGAAAAAGTTGATGAACAAGAGCACATTGTTGACGACTATCAACTCAAAATGAAAGCGCTAATCTCCAAATACAACAAAGAACTCAATTTCGCCACAATGATATTCCTAAAAGATCTTCTGAACTACATGGAAGAAATCGCAGACACCTGTGCAGACATCGCAGATTACGTTAGAGTTCTTGCCGTTGGATACTAGAACTTGTAGCGCGCGCAAGCTAGCGTTTCAATACCGTATCTTTCCTACTGATGCTGGCCTCGACCATTTCCTGAAGCTCTCCTAAGGAAATAAAAAATTGCGGCGGCCCTAGCACCGCCTTATAAAAGTATGTTGGATTGTGACTTAACATTAGCAAAGTATAATAATATGGGGTCAATAGTAAAAGGTTCGGAACGCTAATACGTTCACACCGTAATGTGGGATTTATCCCGTATAACATATATCATCATTGGAGGTGCGTGCTAATGGGATCATCACAAACGGTTACCGTAAAGTATGTAATCCGCGCTAAATTCGATGTCGAAGGCGTGGTAGAAAAACCAGACGTAATAGGAGCAGTTTTCGGACAAACCGAGGGCTTATTTGGAAGCGAACTCGACCTAAGAGAACTGCAAAAGTCAGGGCGCATCGGAAGAATAGAAATCGAACTACAGTCTAAACAAGACAAAACAACAGGCTCCATCATCATCCCAACCAGCCTAGACCGAGTATCAACAGCAATCATCGCAGCCAGCATAGAGAGCATCAACCGAGTTGGACCCTGCGAAGCAAAGGTCACGTTGGAAAAACTAGAAGACATCCGAGACGCGAGGCGCAGAGTCATCATCGACAGAGCCAAAAGCATCCTGCACGAATGGAACATCGTGTCCATGCCAAGCACAGAAGAAGTCTTCCGAGAGGTATCAGAAACACTGAGAGCGCCAAAGGTAGAAAAGTACGGACCAGACGAGTTGTCCGCTGGACCAAACGTAGACGGCGCCAAAGAAATCATAATCGTAGAAGGCAGAGCAGACGTAATCAACCTGCTCAGGTGTGGGATCGAAAACGTCGTAGCTTTAGAAGGCGCCAAGGTTCCAGAAACCATAATAAAATTAAGCAAGGAGAAAGAGGCAACAGCGCTCTTAGACGGCGACCGAGGCGGCGACCTCATCCTAAAGGAACTATTGCAGGTAACAGACGTCAAATACATCGCCCGAGCGCCGCCGGGCAAGGAAGTCGAGGAATTAACGTCACGTGAAATTTTCACGTCTCTTCAAAACAAGGTTCCGATTGAGGAATTCAGAGCAAGGAAGAAACCTGAACGCCGAAAAATCCTTGTGCCCAAACAGATCGTGGAAGCCAGAAAAGAATTAGAGGGGACGTTGGAAGCCATCCTCTTCAACGAGAAAATGGACCAGATAGAACGCCTACCCGTGAGTGGACTAGCCGAAAAACTTCAGCAAGCTGAGGGAATCGACACCGTTGTGTTCGACGGCGTGATAACCCAACGCCTCGTGGACATCGCAAACGAAAAAAACGTCAAATTCCTAGTCGCAGCCCGCGTCTCAGACATTGTAAAACAGCCCCTAAAAGTACACATGCTAACATTCTCAGACTTAGAAAGCTAAAGGGCGCGTCAGTCCTTCGAAAACTCGGCGAGCGTCTTAGGCTTAGCCTCAATGCTTGGCAACAGTTCTTCTTCGGCTATGTTGAACATTGTTAGGATGCGTGAGGTAGCGGGCAAAACCTGATTCGTAACGTAATATTCAGTATCAACTTCATCGTAGGAAGCTAACACATATGGCTTAGCCTTCTCGTAGAGCTTTCCAGCGCCAACCGTTATAACGTAGCCTATCTTATCGCCCATTGACAAATCATACCCCTCCTTCAAAAGGAGTTTTGCAGCTTCCACATGCGGCGCCCTTACAGCATATTCCTCAGCTGGCTTGGTTAGCGTCTTCCAAATGATGAGGTCTCGATACGACACCTTCTTTAACCGCACATCTTTGACGTAGCCTCTCACGTATTCAGCGGCTTTTCTGGCGCCCACCCCAGGAGAATGTTCCTTCAAAACCATCTCTAACACTCTTTCTTGTACGTTTTTGGCGCAGGCAGCCCAGTCTCCGCGGACAACCTCTAAACCGACAATGTCCAGTCTTCCATCAGGCAGCAAGCCGCAGTACTTCTTCTTGGCTTCGGTGAACAAGATGCGCGTGTAAACTTTGTCAGGCTTTATCCCCAATCCGAGTTCTCTGCCGATTTCTTTCGAAAGCTTTTCAATTTTACCTTGGTCATGGTTAACGAAAACGCTGTCTGTGTCGCTGTAGACGATTTGCAACCCGATTTTCTTAGCTGCGTCTACAGTGTTGAGTATGATGTGCCTGCCCCAAGCGGTTGCCGCCTCAGCTACTGGCTTAATGTACCAGCGGGCTCCAATCCAACCTGTATAGCCGTAGGCAGCGTTTGTTATGACTTTCACCGCCTTCTGACGCGCGTCGAGCACACGATATTCCGAACTCTTCGAGTCAAGTTTGCTCAGTTTTGGGCGAACCTGGTCTCGGGTGGCAATCAGATTGGACAGGGCTTCTTTGTAGAAACCAAGCGGCTCCTTGCGAAAGCGATGATTCACCTCGGGAGCCACGTTTACTCCACCCTTCGGCTCTGGCTCCGACAATGGAACATAGGTGTCAGGTGAAACATTTTGGGTTATCATGATGTTGGGATACATCGCTTTGAAGTCCAGGACAGCAATTTTATCATGCACGCCTGGTTTAGGTGCCAAAACAACCGCGCCTACATATGGAATGTATGGGCGTTCAACCCTTTTCGGTATGAGCTCACCGATCTTGTAGGCTTCACGCATGAGGAACCATTCAACACGGAATCCAACAGCCGCAGTGCCAACATGGTCGAGGGGCAACCCAACAAGGCTTGAAAGCTGCATTGCAAAGCCCTGCATGGCTTCAGCTATGCCCATTATTGACTGGGTGTTTTCTCTTGAAAACCGCAGCAGACTTGGATGCTTTTTGTTGTCTTCCCAGTATGCTGCAAAGTCTATGTCCTCAATCACTGTACGCTTTTCCAGCTTCATGACACCGAGAAAGTCAGCAACATTTCCCAAGGTCTTCACTTTCACTTCGGGCAGTTCGTCGGAGAAGTCGAAGAAGTCTATGTTGGCGCGACCTGTGATTGAAACGTGTCCATAGACGCTCATGTGAGGTTCAGTATTAGCCCTATCAACAAACAGGTTTACGCCAAGTTTTTTAGCTCGTGCTGTTAGGTAGAGCCAGTCTTGACTGTTGGTTCCATAGCCAGCGATGATATCTGGGTCAAAAGCCCTAACATACTTTATAAATGCCTCTAGAACTGGTTTGTCATCAGAATCTTTAGCAACAAATTGAGCTTCTTTGCCAGTGTTTGTGGCAACCGAAATGATAATAACGGGATTCTTCTCAGGTTTTGGCGCGCCTTTAAGACTATACGCCATAGTGGAGAAGCCTAAAACTCTCAGCAGAGGAATCTCAACCCTTTCAACGTTTCGGGGAGGCGATTTGGCAATGTACAGTTTGTCGACTTGCACGCCCAAAGTGTTCCTTGTTTCTACCACCTCTATTTCGTGCCAGCTGCAAGGTGACAAATGGTTGTCGATTAGGTAGCGCATGGAATAGCGGATGTCGTCTTCAAGGCTTTCCTTCACACCCTCAATCTTAGCCATAGTCTTCGCATACTTTACAATGTCTTCTGGATCTCGACAAGACACTTTAACAACATCAACAGGCTTACCGAAATATCTACGCCTCGCCTGTTCAAGTTTGAAGACAGATGGAAACTCACTGGTTTTTCTCGAGTTTACCTCATCCATAACTGCTTTGGGATTTTGTCCTTCTTTGAGAACTAGATAGAAGTAAGAGGAAAAGTTCCGATCAATTATTAGCACCCTTTTTCCTTGATCCTCTATGCCCCAGATCCAGACCTCTGACTTGTGCTCCCTCACCTCATAGTTCACGTCCAAGAACCAAAAAGCGATTCTCATATTGCCAATACCTCTCAAAGAAGAGAAGACATCGACACGTTTTTAACGCTTTTCAACAAAGAGAAAATGGCTACTGGGTTTAACAATGCAAGGAGACAAGAAATAGACACTTGAAGATTCTAGATATGCATCTTAAAAAGGGCTTCGTGAAGGTGGTGCCCCAAAGCCTAGATGACCTTTGGCACCTCTACAACATAATATACCAAGGCGACCAGGTCTACGCCAAAACTACAAGAGAGGTCAAAATTGAACAAGAATACGCTCGACCGCAGCCGGGCAGACGAGTTTCTGTGTTTTTGGGCTTGCAGGTTGAGAGGGTTCTCTGGGACAGAAACCTCAACCGCCTAAGGGTGCACGGAGTCATATGCAATGTGCCTGAAGATATAGGTGGCAAAGGCACGCACCACACAATGAATGTGGTTATCGACCAACCGCTAACCATAGTGAAGCCTAAGTGGCTAAAACATCAGACAGATAGGTTAGAAAAAGCCAGCCATGTAAAGACTCCTCTTGTAGTTATTGCATCAATTGACGATGAAGAATTCGCTGTGGCAGTGCTTCGACAATACGGTTTAGAAATAAAGTTGGAAAAAAGAATTCAGTTACCCGGCAAACTTGAGGCTGAAAAAAGAGATGAAGCCTTGAGTGGTTATTTTAAGGAAGCGCTACAGGCATTGCGTGAGACGTGGACAAGCCTCAACTGCCCAATCGTTATCCTTGGACTAGGATTTGTAAAAAGTGGCTTCGTCAGATATGTTCAAAATACGGCGTCAGATGTAGCGGCTGCAATCGCAGATGTCAAGAGCGTCAACAGTTCGGGTGTCACTGGAATCAACGAGGCGTTGCGTTCTGGTGTGTTGATAAAGACATTGAAAAATGCAAGGATGGCTGAGGAAATACGGCTGGTTGAGGAGGTACTGGCTAGGTTAGGAAAAGGAACCAGCGATGTAGCTTATGGGCTCGATGAAGTGACAAAGGCAACTCAATACGGCGCTATAAAGAAATTACTCCTAACTGACACCATGCTCCGCGAGTCCACAGATGAGAAACGAACAGAACTGGAGAAAATAATGCGGGAAGTGGAAGAAAAGGCAGGGCAAATAACCGTTGTGAGCACCGAACACGAGGCAGGCGCAAAACTCCGAGGACTAGGCGGCATAGCAGCGCTCCTCAGATTCCAGATAGGTTAGTTCTATGGCTAACTAAGAACAAGGTGACATTGTAAAGTGCGTTCCAGAAAATGCTTCTCTTTCCTCTGGGATGTCGACGGCACAATCGTAGACAGCGCACGGTTTGCTTATGACGCTACAAACGATGTGTTAAGACACTTTGGTAAACGCGCTTTTAATTCAAAGGAATTTCGCCAGCTGTTTTCATCTGATTATCGAATGCATCTAAGGCGTGTGGGAATAAACTCGAAGCGGGAAGTTGACTTTTTAGTGGATTTATGGAATGCCAGACTCGTCACTGATACGTATAAATTCAAGTTGTATGATGGTGTTTTGGACATTTTGAGACATCTGCAAACAAGGAAGCACAAGATGGCGTTGGTCAGCTCTGCTTCACGCCAACAGCTTCAACTCTACTTTGACGTGTTTGGAATAGGCAAATTCTTCTCAGTAATAGTCGCTCGTGAAGACGTTGATGAACAAAAGCCCTCATCAAAGCCCATTTTGCACGCGATTGAACGATTAGATGTTTCTCCCAAAGACTGTGCTGTAATCGATGATGCAGATGACGGGATTGAAGCCGCTAAAAAGATTGGCGCCACAACGATAGGAGTAACATGGGGCTTCAATAGCTATCGACGAATCTACGATGCAAAACCCGATTTTATAGCGGAAACCACCGAAGAACTCCATAGAATAATAGTTGAAGAACTGAAGTGCTAAAGAGTTGATTCGCGTACTCATTCTCCAAAGAGTTTGAGTCTCCTACGCACAGCTGGATTCTCATCTGCGAGTTGTTTCAGAACCATTTCAAAGGTTTCCTCAGGACCGAGTTCACGCTCAATGAAGACCCCTGTTCTGCCCACCTCGTCTCGGCGAAGTAGGGCGTGCACTCTGTCTAGCACGGTTTCAACTGAAACGTTGAGCAGTTTGGCAACCATGTTCTCTCTTCCAACGATACTACTCTCTACATGACCTTGCGCTGTGGGCTCAATCAACATGAGCCGCTTGTCCACTCCAATCACACGCTGATTGCTTCTGAGCATCTGAAGAGTGGCTTCGCCGCCGAATCGGTAGAAATCGCGTTCAACTAGCCGGAGTTTCATTAGGGGAAAGGACACAACACGCTGCGGGTCGAGTTCCATATAACCCTTAGCCGCATAAGAAGGCGTAGCCTGCACGAGAATTCGCCTGTCAACGGCCAGTCCAGCGCGTTCAAGCGTTGACTCAATGATAAATGAACTAAGTGGATTGGACACGAAAACGTCGATGTCGCTTTTCGCCGACACATCGCCACGAGCAATGCTGCCATGTACCATGCAGGGGAGATTTGCTTTTTTAAGAGGGTCCATCATTTCAATGGCTTCGCTTCTCAATTCTTCTAATCTTTTCCAACGGTTTTGATTGTAGACAACTTTAACTCGGTCGGCGTGTTTCAGTGGTTTCTTCGCCATGTTTATGGTTCACCAGACTTGGCTAGATTTGAGTTTAACCATTCTAGGTATGGTTTTGAGCCCTTAATTATAGGAAGAGCCAAGATTTCGGGCAGTTCGTAGCTGTGCATCCCCCTAACTGCCTGCGACAGTTTGGTGAACAGCTTCTCGTTGGACTTCATGAACACTAGAAACTCGTTTGCTTCGTCGATTTTTCCTTCCCACCAGAACTGGGACTCAACAGGTCCAATTATGTTGGCGCAGGCTATCAAACGTTTATCGAGGAGGCTTCTAACAATCTTTTCTGCCTCTTCTTTTGAGGATGTTGTCACGAGCACGATCAGGTTTTTCATTTGGGTTCCGCTCAACAAACATTAGGTTTAAGTATTATTTTAGTTGATTTTCTAGGGATGCATAGAGGAACCTTGACCACAATGGCTTTCACTCTGACTCCTGAACTGATTTTTCTAATCGAGTTGGCTGTCTTCTGGACCGCCTTATACATTATAGCCTACATCTTTAAACTGAACAATCACGGCTTGGATGTCAAACCAGCCTACTTCATGTACAAGTCAAAGAGACTAAACTCGTTCCTCGACAACTTAGCAAAGCGTTGGCCTCTGCGTTGGAAGACACTGTCCAATATCGGCTTGGCGTTTTCCATCGGTCTTATGCTTTTCAGTCTTTATTTTTTAGTCAACAACCTCTTGCGGTTTTTTGTTCCGATAGGTGAAGCGGCGCCGGTGTTTCCTGTTGTTGTTGGCTTAACCATACGCTTGTATTGGTTGCCTTACTTTTTCGCCGCAGTTGGTGTAGTTGTTTTGACGCACGAGTTGGCGCACGGTGTCATAGCCCGATTGGAAAACATTCCTGTCCTATCTACAGGTGTGTTTGCGGTCTTGGTGTTCTTTGGAGCTTTCGTTGAACCCGACGAGAAGGAGTTTGAAAAAGCCTCCCTTATCGCACGCCTGCGCATGCTGGCTGCTGGTTCCTCAACAAATCTGGTCACAGCGTTGCTTGTCTTTCTCTTATTAACTGGTTTGTTTACGCCTCCAAGCGGCGTTTTGATTCATGAGGTTGCGCCAGACGGTCCTGTGGCTAAACGTGGGCTTCAGAACTGGGATGTCATCTATGCTATAAATGGGACGCCATTGACAACTCCCGATGACTTTTACAAGTACATGATGAATGTGGGACCATATGTCCCGCTGAACTTAACGGTTCTGCACGCTAACACTATGCGGGAAATATCTATAGTCACTGAGCAGAGTGTCAACAACCAGAGTCGAGGAATAATCGGCGTATATCAGCTTTCAAGTTATCGTTCGTTCAGGCTGGGCTTAGACCAGTACGTTGGCGTTAACTTATACTGGACCGTTTCGTGGGTTTACCTCCTAGCCTTAAGCGTGGCTATCTTCAACATGTTCCCGCTCTATCCTTTTGACGGTGAACGGGTGCTCTACTACCCTCTAGAACGATTAGTAAAGAAACACAAACGAGAACTCCGCATCGCTTTAAACGCGTTCTCGCTGGGGCTTCTCGCCACCAACATGATTTTGACCTTCTGGAACTTTGGGCTGCTCTCCATCTAGACAACCCGTGGAGACTCATGCCAATGACTGACACACCTACGTGCACTTCGTGCAAGCGTAAGGAGGTTGTTTACATGCGGGTCTACTCGGGTGAAAGACTCTGCGCCAAGTGCTTCACGAAGTCGATTGAGGACAAGGTGAGGACTACAATAGCCAAGTATGACATGCTCCAGCCACACGACAACATCGCAGTGGCGGTTTCGGGTGGAAAAGACAGCGTCACGATGCTTCAGGTTCTAAAGAAGATTGAAAGGGAGTTTCCGAAGGCAAGTCTATGCGCTGTCACGGTTGATGAGGGAATAAGAGGCTACAGGGACGAAGCCTTACGGTTTGCGGTTGAAAACTGTCGAAGGCTGGGTATGAAACACGTTGTGACCTCGTTTAAAGAGTTGTTTGGCATTCAGCTTGACGAGTTGGTGAAGATACTCCGAGACAGGAGTAGAGGCAAGATTGTCGGCTTGTCTCCATGCTCCTATTGTGGGGTTTTGAGGCGGAGAGCCCTAAACTTGACTGCTCGCAAGATGAAGGCAGACAAGCTTGCCTTGGCACACAATTTGGATGATGAGGTTCAGACTATATTATTGAATATTATGCATGGCGACGCATCGCGTATTGCTCGAGTCAAGCCTGTGTTGGAGAAGAAGCATTCCCTGTTTGTGCCGAGAGTGAAGCCGTTCACTGAGGTACTTGAGAAGGAAATCGCCTTCTACGCGTACTTGAAGAAGATTGAGTTTCAGAGTGTACCCTGCCCCTATGCGCCAACAGCCCTAAGGAATGATATACGCGCTATGCTCAATCACATGGAGGAGAGGCACGCGGGCACAAAATTTACTGTGTTCAAGTCGATGGAGAAGATTAGACCAGCGTTGGAGACTGTTTCTAGGGAGGTGGTTTTACAGGAATGCAGCCTATGTGGAGCACCAGCCGTGGATGAGGTTTGTAAGCCCTGTCAGATGTTGAGAGAGCTGGGTCTCCGTTAAAGCAGTTTTTTAATACTAATAATTTTCTAGAAGATTCTTCCTCAAGAGTAATATGGTCATTTATGTCTTTTATTATTGCAAGGAGAGAGAAAGGATAGTGTCCACCATCGAGTTGAATACTAAGCGGCGGGATCGACACGACATTGTAGCTGAGATCTTGAAGACGGCGCGTGAGGGCAGGATCAAGACGCATATTATGTATAAGGCTAAGTTGAGTTATTCCCAGATCAACGGGTACCTGAAGTTATTGGCTGAGAAGGGTTTTCTGGAAAACAAGGCGGTCAAACGGAAGAATCAGACCATAATCTTGTACAAAACAACGCCAAAGGGAATGCTTTACATCGACAACATAGAAACAGTGAACCAACTGCTAGGCTGAGAAGAATTACACTTAAAAGATTTTCGACTGCCAAAAAAACAAGGTTGCATTTTCAAGCTTCCTTTAAGCGTCAGCGCTGAAATTATGGTGAAAGTCATAGCTAGGATGTCCAGTAGTCTATTTAGTAGCCATCCCAGAGAAACTGATTCTCATCCGGCGACAAATGGTCTGTACCTCCCACAATAAGTGCCCAAAGATCCACGGGGTTTGCCTGCACTTTTTGAGGACAAACAAGTACGGCTCCAGATAACAACAAGATGGAGGTCCGTAAGGTTCTCTTCCTCATCTGGCTACACCTCAAACTCAACCCATACAACAACCATTTTATTGTATTCACGATTATGAAGACTAATGCAAACTTCAGTATATTCCTCGCTTTTTTCACCCTAGTGATTCTACAATTAAAGAATATTCAAGATTGCCTCAAGAATAAAACCAAGGCAAAAAACCGCTCCGTAGATAAATTTCAACCTCGCTTTAAAGTTTGGTTGTAGAAAGAGGTAAAGTCGGTTTCGGTAAGGTGTAGTCAACAAGGTCTACTTCACGCCCTCTAATAGTGCCTTCACGTTTTTGCCCAAAACCGAGTGGTTGTATCCTCCTTCCAAGATGGCGAATCTTCTGCCATCACAATTGTTTTCAGCAAATTCTTTAATCATCTTTCCAATGGTGTGGTAGTCTTCGGTTTTTAGCATTCCTCCCCAGTCTTGCTCGTGTCGGTCGAAGCCAGCGGATACAGCTAGAACGTCAAAGGGTTCATGTTTGGCTGACAGAAACCTTGACAGTTCGTCTAAGTAAGCTTGCCTATTCCAACCGTCAGGATGAAAATAGGTGACCTCTGGACTAGAGGCGAAGATGTTGGCGGTTCCATCTCCACAGTGCAAGTCGATGTCAACAATCAGCGCCTTCTCAATCCTGCCTTCTCGGCGCATTTCCTCAACCGCAACCGCCACATTGTTGAAGTAACAGAAGCCCCAGCAGGAGCTAGGGCTGGCGTGATGCCCAGGCGGACGTATCAAACCAAACGCTGGCTCTCCATCAAGCGCTATTTCAGCAGCTTTTATGGCGCCTCCAGCCGCTAGAAGTGCTATCTCAAAGGTTAAGGGGTGAGTCCTCATGTAATCAAAGTGATTCCGACTGTGAACAAGGAGTATATCTTCTTCGCGGGCGGGTTTGGGTTCCACAAACTCAAAACGACCCTGCAACTCTTCGTAGATACTCTCTATGCGTCCTGGCGCCGACGCGGGGTCAGAAGAATAAACCGTAAGGTAACGGGTATGATAAACAACCTTCAAAAAAGCGTGCACCTTTACCGTGCTAGCTATTTGGCAAACTCAAACAATGTCTTTTGATGAGGCTCAACCTGCTCCGTTTCAGTTTTTTCTTCGGTGAACTCTTTTTTCCTCTTTGATTCAACCGTGACCTGTTCAACCAATTCTTTCTCTTCGTTTGTAATCTTTTTTTCTGCCACTTCTTGGGCTTCAGCTTCTTTCTCCACAACGCTTTTGTTAATGGTTGAGAAGACCGGCACCTCTAACCTAGGCAGAACTCTAAAGTAGTCAGCCCAAGCCTCAAAGAACCCACGGTCGTATTCAGCGTGAAGATGGCTCTCAGCGTGGCTCAGAAATTCCTGTCGATATTTCTTCAGCTGCTTCTTGTTGGTTAAGTCTATACTGGATAAGAAGGCGTACCGGTCATTATTGTTCCTCTGAGTCAAGAGCATCCCATACAACGCCTGAAAATAACCACGATTACGCTCGCTGATGTGCATCTTCTGTTTGATGCGCTCAAGAATGCGATCAGCCTCGGCAAACTGTCGTGAAGTCACCAATTGAAAGAACCTTGTCGCGTAGATTTTCGGAATTGGCTTTGTCAACGCCTTCCCTGCTGGTCCTCTTCAGTTATGTCCTCAACACCGTTCTCAGTTATCTTAAAGACACGTTCACCCTCGGGCAAGTAGGGACTCGAAACCAAACGAGCGATGCGGGTGAGTCCACGCGACGATTTGCGCAAATATATGCGTGTGTGACTGGTGTGCGCCACTATGTGTCCGCCGACTGGATGCACAGCATCGCCGAAGAATACATCGGGCTTAGCCATGACTTGATTGGTCACGATCGCCACCGCGTTGAAGGCACGAGCCAGACGAATCAGCCTGTGCATGTGCTTGTTCAGTTTCTGCTGCCTCTCCGCCAGCATTTCTCTGCCTAGGTACTCGCTGCGGAAGTGTGCGGTTAAAGAGTCAACAATTATGAGGCGGATATTATTTTCCTTAACGATCTTGTCGGCGTTTTCCAGCAGAAACATCTGATGATCAGAGTTGTAGGCTTCAGCGAAAACGATGTTTTTGACCACCTCTTCTGGGTTTAAGCTTAGGTGCTTCGCCATTTGGACGATGCGTTCGGTTCTGAAAGTGTTCTCGGTATCAATGTATAGTGCGCCTCCGTTTAGTCCTCCTCGCTCATTGGGCAACTGCACGTTGACGCACATTTGATGACAGATTTGACTCTTGCCGCTTCCGTACTCGCCGTAAAACTCTGTGATGGTTTGTGTTTCAAGTCCTCCGCCTAAAACTTCATCAATAGCCTTACTACCGCACGTCAAGCGCAGAACGCTCTGGCGCATCTTCAACAACTCGTCTGCACGAATAAAAGTCAGCGAAAGCGTGGACCGTGCGGCACGTATCACGTCTAAAGCCTTCTTTTCACCTATGCCCGCAGGCTCCAGCTCTTTGATGGTTGCGGTTGCGAGCGACTCTACGGTGTTGAAGCCGAGTTCACGCAGCTTCTGGGATGTGGCGGGTCCGATGCCTGGGAGATCTTCTAAGCGTTCGTATTTTGGCTCTGGTGGGAGAACTTCTTCCTCTTCCTCAACAACCATGACTGGTTCCTCCTGTAGCTAGATGACTCATTGCAGATAGATATGCAGCGCATATTTAAGTTACACGAAACAAGGGATTAAGGTTCTATGGAGTGCCAACTGAAAATAATATGAATACGCGCGCAGCATAGATTCAATTTGGAATAAGATAAGGAGATTTCGCTGTCTTTTGTTTACGTTCACTATTTGTATTCAATGGAGACAGACTTTTTTCTTATAAACCACATAAAGCAATGTGCAAAAAATAGCTAATATGGGAGATTTTAAATGCAAGTTATGACAAACATTTCAAAACAAGAGATAAGGAGGTGAGTTGGGTGGCTCGATTTTTGGTATTGTGGCGTATCAACCCGATAGTACAATGGCCTACAGACCCTTCTAAGTACTTAGAACTGAATGAGAAGATGTGGGCAGGATTGGATGGACTAATGAAGAAAGGCGAGGTTGAAGAGTTTGGGGTTTTCCCAGATGGATACTCTGGATACGCAATCGGTAAAGGGGAAACTGTGGATGCCTACAGAGACATAGTCATGTTCCATCCTTATATGCTAGCTGAGGTGCATGAGATTATACCATACGAGAAACAAAAAGAAATCATAAGAGCACTTTGTAAAGCTCGAATCGCAGCAGCACAGAAGTAAACCTTCACACACTTAAACTATATCCTTCCTTGCTTTTTCACACCGAATCAACATTATTTTCATTTCCACTTGCATTAATTAAAGCACATACATCAACAGTTGTTTACATTGAAGACATTAACTTTAGACCCTCTATCAGTATAGTTAACGCGAAGAAGATCAAAACTATTCCTAGAATGCGAACAACGTAAGAGTAGTATTTGCTCTTAACAAAGGACTTCGACCTGTCCACAATTAAGGCGACGAATACCATTGAAGCCATGAGAAGAGTGTAGAATCCTAGAAGGAAAAGTATTGTTGTAGAAGCATCTGTTTTCAGAGTTTCCAGGATTATTGGGCTTCCCACAGTAAGCCAAAAGAGGTAGGTGTGTGGGTTTAGGAGATTCGTGATAATAGCTCGTTTGAAGGCTTCTTTTCTCATGAGCACAAGGTCTAGTCTAGTGGTTTTGACCCTGAGATTCTCCAGACCAAGGTAGATTAGGTAACAGGCGCCAAATATGGAAACCAATCCAATGACTAAATCATGTTCTGCAAGAGTTGACAATGCAAGTAACGTGATTAATATTATTGTTGAGTCAGTTATCAGAGGAGACACCGCGACTTTGAATCCTTCCTCCTTTCCGAATTTCAACGTTTCAGCAACAAGCAAGGCAAGAATCGGCCCAGGAGACAATCCCGCAACCAGTCCGAGAACAATTCCTGAAAACAAAGATTCAAGAGCATCGACCATGCAACAAATGCAGTGAGGATTCAAATATCAATTTTCCGCACGATGGATAAGCAAAAGTAATGGTGTCATCATTCAGCAAAAAGGGTTAACTAAATCAAACAGAGAAAAATGATGCGGGGAGAATGCGATAGTTGGAAGGACAACAAAAACCCCTCAAGAAGAATTGTCGTTCATGAAAAGGTGTGTGCATTAATAATTTAACGAGAAATGCGCGCGCATGAGCTCTCACTCCATAGCTTTTCCTGTCTAACAAATTACTGCTTTTTTGTGGTTACAAAGACCAAAACCAATGAGGAAAGGATGATCATAGGAATTCCGAACATTATAGTCCAGGCTGGAATGGATGCAGGGAGAGGGAGAAAATTCAAAATTCCTGCAACCATCAACAGTGGCATTCCCAGCTTAACATACCCAGATTCTTTTCTCATTATGCACTGCATGCCAGCCGCAAATCCTAAAACAGAGCCAATCAAGGCGAAGAAACTTATAACGAGAAATGTGATGGGAGAAATTGGGAGCTTTAACTCATTTGGGACAGGAAATACTGAAATGTAATTGGAGAGAGTCAGGTATGTGGAAAGAGCTATAAGTCCATCCAAAATGCTAATAAATGCAGTCAGTATAGTCAGAGTTCCGATTCCATCCGTTGTCAACTCCACTTCCCCATCGCCAGTTCTACAGGTAGCCGCAACGACTATATGAGATAATTGGTTTAGAATGAGCATTTATTGAACCTTGGAGATAAAGTCCTTTTCGGGAAGTGAGCTGGGGGATATTATGTTGCGTTAATATTTTCTACGGAAATTTCACTATCTTAATAATTTAAGGAGAAATGTTCTGTTTAGCAAAGAGACTACTATGTTAAAGAGTTTAGATGCCTTAGAGAAAAGATTTTGGGCACTCTCTAAGAGATGGAAAGAAGAATGTGGCGAGGAAATAGAGAAAATCCATATACTCACAATTGAGATTCAAAAGCATTTTTGGGAGGCTCAAAAGCATAAATAAACAAGAACACCTACAAACCACTCAAGCAACACAAAAGCACACCATAAACAAGGAGAAGAAGGCTAAAGGCGCTGTTGACAACCTTCTGAAAAAAAATAAATACACGCCCACACAATGAACACAGGCAACCCATAAACATCACGCTAAAGCAACATTAAACATAACGTTTGACAACATCAAAAGTGGGTTTTGGCAACATTGAAAGTGCGCTAAACCAGCCTCAAACACAACTAGAAACAAAAACCAAAACACAAACAGAAAAACAGCGCCATCACACCAAAAAAATTCTCACAAACACACACTAACAGCCCAAGCCAAAGCCCTAACCATAAAGCTTAAGGGTTATCTACACGCCTTTGACTACAACACACCCAACCAAACAGAGGTCATCGCTTGAGCACCAGAGAAACAATCGAAGAACGAAAGGCTCAGATCCTCATGGACCTGCGCGGCTACAAACTCATCAGAAAGAAAAAACACAAAGAATGCAACAGCTTCCTCGTGAAAACGACTGAAGGAAAACAGATCCTGATCTTTTGCTGGCCGACACAGGGCACAGTGGGTGTCCAAATCTTAAATCAAGTTATGAAAATCATGAAAGAGGAGAAGACCGAGAAGGGCATAATCGTTACAAGTGGACGCTTTACACAGGCATCCAAGGTGCATGCTAGAAAGAAAAGAATCGAACTCATTCCACGAATGTTTCCATCATTCAACATCTTTGAACACGTACTCGTGCCCAAGCATGAGATTGTAGACGCAGGGGAGAGAGAAAGACTGTTAACACAGTATCGAGTTCAACCATATCAATTGCCCAGAATCAAGGCTTCAGACCCAGCCGCTAAGGTGATAGACGCCAAGCCAGGTGACATCATACGCATAATCAGGGATAGCCAAACGGCTGGAAAATACACGTCGTATCGTTACGTGGTTGAAGGCTGAGATGCACCACTTCATTAGTTTTCTTTTGCTATCATGACCTCTGTAGCCTTTATCACCGCTTCAACATTATCGCCGACTTTTATGTTTAGGTCGTCGACTGCCTCACGGGAAATCAGCGCCGTTATAACCGCTGGTGCCTTCACTTCCAATTTGACTTTGGCTATGATGTCGCCCTTCTCTACGCCCTTAACCACGCCTTTCAATCTGTTTCTTGCGCTTATCTTCAAACCAGCCGCCACCCAATATTCTTCGTCACCCAAGACCTCGCCCACATAGCCTTCAACTCGCTTATACTCTTTCAACAGGTCTTCACCCAGCGCGGTTAGTCTGGCGCCGCCTCCGCCCTTTTTGCCGCCCTTAAAAGTTTCTACAACTGGTTGATGTATGGTCTTCTCCAATTTCGCCAAATAGTTCCAAACGTAGCGGTATGACATGCCGACTTTTTTGGCGGCTTTAGAGATAGACTTCTCAACTTTCACTGCTTCTAGTATGTCTGCTCCACCCTTTCCAAGCAAAGGCTCGCCCTTGAATTCGAGCCAGACCTTGGCTGTGGGCTTGTGTCTCTCGCGGGGGTTCATTTAAACTCTATTATAGAAGCGATATGCATATAAAGCTATAACGGTCGATATATACAATCAAACATAACGACTCTCATGGTGTATTGAACGTTGAAAAAACCCTCGAGAATCTTGATAGCAGTTATCATTCTAGCGGTTGCTGTTGTGAGCGTACTTGCGTATGAACAATATCAAAGTTCTCAAAAGTCTGTTATTGTACTGGCGACGACTACGAGCACCTACGATTCGGGACTGCTGGATTATTTAATGCCCAAGTTTGAAAGCAAATACAACATTGAGGTTCACATCGTTTCTGTTGGAACAGGACAAGCAATAGCGATTGCTAAGAACGGCAGTGCCGATATTGTACTGGTACATTCAAAAAAGTACGAGTTAGATTTCGTGAACAGCACTTATGGAATTCACAGGGTCGGCGTAATGTACAATGACTTCATGATAATTGGTCCTGCAAGAGATCCAGCTGGAATAAACGGTTTGGCAAACGCAACAGAAGCCTTCAAGAAAATCGCTGAAGCTGGAGACACAGGCAATGCCACATTCGTTTCCCGTGCAGACAAATCTGGCACTAACACGTTTGAACTAGGCATATGGAGTAAACTTGGAATAACGCCTTCGAAGAAAACTCAAGGATGGTACTTGGAAGCTGGCGCCGGGATGGGAGTGGTGCTAACGATGACTAACGAAAAGAAAGCCTATACGCTGACAGACAGGGCTACATGGATAGCCAAAAGAAGTCAGTTAACAAACCTATTGATTCTGGTTCGAGGTGAAAAAACTTTACTGAATCCTTATGCAGTTATACTTGTCAATCCAGATAAATGGCCTCAAAGAAACTACAAAGGGGCTCTCACATTGGCTAAATTCATGATTTCAGAAGAAGGACAAACTCTGATATCGAACTTCAAAAAGGAAGAGGAAACTTTGTTCACGCCGACTGCACGCAACTTTGACAAGGCTCACAGCTTAGGCTTTCCAACCCAAAAACAAGAAGTCGGGTGGTACGATGCACAACAACCCTAGAATCTTAATACGGGATTAACAATGGAAAACCCATTGTTTGAAGCGTTACTGCGTGCCTTCCAATTTTTTTTATATTTTGATCCAGAAGTCTTGAACATTATACTCCTCTCTTTGAAAGTGTCGGGAACAGCGGTTCTGATTGGTTCATTAATAGGAGTGCCGATTGGGGTGACTCTCGGACTTAGAAGGTTTAGTGGAAAACAGATTTTGATGCGTTTCATAGACCTTACTTTGAGAGGTATTATAAACACGTTTATGGGGTTGCCGCCTGTTGTTGTGGGCTTAATAGTCTTTCTTTTGCTAATTGGCTCAGGGCCTCTTGGTCCACTCCAATTATTGTGGACGCCCACCGCTATGATAATAACGCAACTCATAATGGTGATTCCAATCATCATAGGCGTAACAATGTCGGCTGTTGGAAGCGTTGAAAAAGCGATTAGGGAGAAAGCTCTGTCGCTTGGAGCAACAGACGGACAAGCAGCGTGGATTGTTTTAAGCGAGGCTCGCATGGGTTTGTTGACTGCTATAATTGTGGCTTTTGGAGCTGCAATCTCTGAGGTCGGCGGCATAATAATAACTGGAGGAAACATTAGATGGCATACGCGAACTCTGACAACCGCCATAGTTCAAGAAGTAAACCTTGGCGAATACAATAAAGCCATCACTTTGGGTGTGACTCTGCTGCTTATGGCGTTCGCAATCAACCTCGCGCTGACAATTATTCAATTAAGAGGGACCAAAAGGTAGAGATGTCCTTCCAAGTTGAAGCACGAAACTTGTGCAAGGAATACTCTGGGAAAAAAGTGCTCGCTGACGTTAGCTTTGGAGTTCACAGTGGAGAAATCTTCGGCTTAATCGGTCCAAACGGTGCTGGCAAGACAACACTACTTCGCATATTAGATCTACTCGAGGAGCCATCGAGTGGATCAGTTTTGTTTCAAGGCGTTGAGATAAATTATTCTGAAAAAAGTAGGCAAGCCTTACGCAGAAGGATAGGGATGGTTTTCCAAAAGACAGTGCTCTTCAACACAAGCGTTTTCAACAATGTGGCTTATGGTTTAAGGGTTAGGGGTGAAAGCGGAAAAATTATTGATACAAAGGTCAAAGAGGCATTAAAAATCGTGCAACTTGAGGGATTTGAGAGAAAAAACGCGTTAAAGTTGTCGGGTGGTGAGGCTCAGCGTGTTGCTTTAGCGCAGGCGTTGATCACTGAACCTGAGTTGTTACTTTTAGACGAGCCTACGGCTAATCTTGACCCCAGAAACGTTTCTATTGTTGAAGAGGTGCTCTCATGGATGAATCGAGAACGCAAGACTACCATCATTATGGCAACACACAACATGTTTCAGGCTGAGACGCTAGCTAATCAAGCTGCACTCCTCTCAGAAGGGGGAATCGAGAAAATCGGGAAAATTCAAGACATCTTCACCTCGCCGTCAAAAGCCTTAACGAAGTTCGCAAGGCTTGAAAACGTTTTTTCAGGCGTTTCAAAGGTTTCTAGAGAAGGCACATCCATGATAGATATTGGAGAGGGCGTGGAGATAGAAGCCGCTTTACAGAAGCTTGGAAACGTGTCGGTTTGCGTTCGCCCTGAAGACATTATCGTTTCAGTTCATCCTATAATCTCAAGCGCCAGGAACATGTTTGAAGGACGAATAACCGAAATCTCTGACTTGGGCTCGATTGTGAGATTGAGAGTCAAGGCAGGTAAAGACTTCATTGTTCAAATAACTAAACGGTCCTTCAGCGAGATGCGGTTAAACCTGGACTCTAAGGTCTTTTTAGCGTTCAAGGCTTCTGCGGTTCAACTGATCTGGAGTTGTTAGCTTCCTGCTTTGACTTCTGAAGTTCATAGAGAATCACCAAGCTTTCACCTAACGAAATGTCAAGCTTTAGCGCTAAATCCTTCGCGCTTATGTGAGGATGTTCAACAAGAACGATGTCTCGTGCGTACGCCTTGTGATGTGGGTACATAACTGTGGAGTGAACGGTGTCTACGAGAATCGGCCACAGGGGATTGTTCTGATATTCTTCCCAGCTCACATGTGTCACGTCTCCCTAATTCTCAGAGTTTGTGTGTGTCGGCTTTTTAATTCTGCTCTTGGAAATGATTATGTTGTTGTATTTGTGTTATGCTTGTGTACGGAAATGTTTATTAGTTGACATGATCTCGTATATGGTTCAGTAATATTGAGGCATATCAAGTAATATTGAGGCTCAGCGATGGGTGCCCTACACGAGTCAGGTAAATTACACTGCCCGTACGCCATGTGCAAAAAAGCTTTCGAAAAACCCATAGTTTTAACCGAAAACACCCAGCTTGTACGAGAAACTTACTATGCTTGCCCCTACTGCCGATCGAAAATTGAAATAGTTGTGGATGATCCGAGTCATCCGCGCTTGGTTTCAGTAGAAGATGCGTTTTACATCGGGCAAAGGGCACCTACTAATTGTCCTCATTACTTCGGGTATCTACGAGATCAGTCAGACAACGCAAATATCCCTGATGAATGTGCTGTATGCCCCAAGGTTATGCAGTGTTTCGTCAAAAAAAGTAGCTAATTGCCGCTAAATAAGGTTTTCAACTCAAATTTTATCTATGCCTCGTGTATTCTAACTTTGGAGAAAACAGCAGGATTGGGGCTGTCGGCTAGCATGGTCTAGGCTAGGAGACAAGAGACACTCTCCAATTGGGCTCTCTTGACCCCGGTCCAAATCCGGGCAGCCCCACCACATGTCTTCAAGCACTAGTAGGTGAAAAAATTGCCAGGTTCTTCGGAGCGCAAAAACGTGCCTTGTTGAGCCACACAGTCAAGCTATGGGTATGAAAGGAAAAAACGGGTTAAAAGTGAAGTTTGCCTTAAATTTAAAGTCTTTTTTATAATACGTATCTTAAAATTGCCCGTTCGGAAGCTTTACGCTTCAATAAAAACTTATCAGAAGATTTCAACAAATTTTCTATATCCTTTCTATAGAACCGATGTCACTTTCGTTATTAAAAATGCACAAGAACAAGGCGTTGATTGTCTAGTTTCTGTCTCAAAGTTTTAAATATGTAGATATAGCTAGAACAAATATTCCAGAAGAAAAACCGCGATTTCCGGTGCATTCATTGGTTCAAGTGGAGAAAAAATTAAGTCTATTGCATCGTAGTCGAATCGACATAATAGCAAGCGTACTGCTAGTAGCCGAAGGCGGAGCCAAAAAAACTCACATAATGTACCAGTGTAACCTCAGTTTCAGACAACTCAATGTCTACCTTGACTTTCTTGTTGAAAGGGGATTGTTGAAGTCGCATCCAGCGGGAACAGGAGGGAAAAGCGACTCGAACAAGTTCTCAACAACAGTCAAGGGAAGAGCCTTCATTCAAGCCTACCGTAGCCTACGAGCCCTAATATCAAAATGAGTAAAATAGACTCAACTTAATATCAAAGCGGAACCGCGTCTTTTTTCGACGGCCTCCACCTGCTCAATCGCCTCAATCTTTTTCAGGAAACGCAACATGTGAAGAGACAACTTGACCTTTTTATCTTTCTTGTCAAGTTCTAAAAAGTCGTATTCAGCCAAAAAGCTTGTTATGAGTTCCACATTGACCTCTTGCAATCTTGTTTTATCTGCGATTTCTTTTCTCCGATGCCATTCACCATTTTTGAGCAGTTCGAGAATCGTGTCGATGACGTGCAATGCTTGTTTCTCCGCAGCGGTTCTACTTACTTTTAATTGAAGAGAGGATAAATGGCTTGTGAACATTCATTTTATAAAAGCTCTCTAGAAAAAAGAAGGACGAGCTCTAGAATTTCTTCCTAGAATTTTTTTCAGACGTTTAGATACACGAAGACCATGGGATTATCGGCTGTTTTACACATTTGTCATTCTTGGAAATGTTGTGTCAAAAATACTCAGTGGATTATGTGGAAAATTCATATAGAACTCTTGTCTAGAAGTTCTTTTCGTTTGGATTTAAATAGAACAATTGAGCATATGTTACAGATGCTTCTTACTTCGTCAGAATCTGTTGAAAAGGTTGAGGCGAAAGGGGCATCTACAATCTGCTTGCAGCACTGTGGATGACTGTGGAAAGGGATGGTGAAAAAGGGAAGAGATAAGATGAAAGTGACTGATTTGAGATTTTCTTGTCCGCTCCCTTCAGGGAGGGATTGAATAGTGGTTAGCTTTGATGAAAAGAAGGAATTCGTTGAGGAATTGAGAAACGAATGGAAGAAGATGTGGCGGGAACGGATAGATGATTGGGTGAAGGCTGAGGGTGTTTCAGACAAGGATTATTCAAATTTGTTTGTTGAGCGTGGCACGGTAATAATTGCCACTAGAAAGTTCAAGCCTCCAGATTTTCTTGAGATTTTGCAGAAACACAACCTATGTAATGTTTCTGATGTTGCTCCTCTGCATCCTTCAGTTGGTGGATGGGGAAAGTTTGTTCGCACTGTTTTGAAGGCCCAGCAACAACGCATAGTTAGGCGGCAAAGGTTTGCTCCACGCGAGCTTTGTCCGAAGAAGAATCAGCAGCAACAAAAGAAGGGCGGTCGGGGCTGGCTTCACTTATCAAGATGAACGGCGAATCCTCATTTTTGTTGGTGGGCTTTCATCTTTGATTTTGTTTCTCAGCTGGGTTTAGCCTTTTTATTTGATTTAGTGTTTTTTCTTTTGCAGCCTTAGTTTCTAATTGCTCGCGGGTTAGCTGTCAATTTTTCGTTAATGGTTTTTTTATGTGTGTTTTCGGCATGTTTCGAGGTGTTGGTTTGAGCAAGTATAGGGATAAGTTGCGCATCATTGCTGATATGCTTGAAATAGTTAGTCACCGTGCTAGAAAAACTCAAATCATGTATCAAGCTAACTTGAGCTATAAGCTGCTCTCTCGATACCTGAATGAAGTTTTAGCTGCTGAACTTGTATACTGTGACGATGAGGATTGTTATATCTTAACTTCGAAAGGGAAGGAGTTTCTTTTTAGGTATGAAGAATATTTCAAGTTTCGCAAGAGTATAGAAGAACAGAACAATCGTGCTAACAGTGAAAAAGGCATGTTAGAGAAAATGATTTACAGTGACGATGTTGTTCGTTTAAGTTCAAGCAAGGGTGGCAAGGAGCGCAGTAATAAGACAAATGGTTGAGGTTTAGACATTTGGCTCTTGGAAGATTGTATGGATAAGGGTTCTAGAACTGTTTTCCATAAATGTTTAAGTCATCCACTCAGTTTATTACGTCTTGAAGCATAAAAAAATAAAACACTTCGTCTCTGACGAAGGGCTTGAGAAAGGTTGAAGGGTTTTCCTTCCATCGTGGTGGTCATTGCGGCCTTCAATGAGGAGGAGGGCATAGGGCCCACTCTAGCGGAGCTTAGAGAAGTCCTTGGTGACTCGGAATGCTTGGTAGTGGATGGCAATAGCACTGACCGAACATTTGAAATCGCCAAGGAATTTGGTGCTGATGTCTTCGTTCAAGAAGGGAGGGGGAAGGGAAAGGCTATATCACAAGCCGTAGGGCGCATCCAGTGTGATCCAGAATACGTTGTTTTTGTTGACGCTGACTTCACGTATCCAGCCAAATATGTTTTAGATATGATTCGAATTCTCGAGGAAAAACCTGATGTTGGAATGGTTACTGGAAACAGGTTTAATCATCTTTTGACGCCTGCTGCGATGAAGGAACCTTTCTATCTGGGAAATAGGTTTCTGGCGATTGCTCAACTTGTCCTGAACGGAGTAGAAATGAACGATCCGTTAACGGGCCTTAGAGTGGTGCGGTGGAAGATTTTGAGGGGTTGGAAGCCAAGGTCAAAAGGCTTCGACCTTGAAGCAGAATTAAACCATCATGTGGAGCGTACGGGATACCGAATCACGGAGATTTCTGTACCTTATAGAAAAAGGCTAGGTCGAAAGAAGCTTAAGCTAAGACACGGTTTCACGATTCTCAAGAGAATCCTACTAGAGAGCTTTTTATCTTATTTGCCTAAATAACGCGCGCTACAACCCCCCGCATGCTTGTACATGACATTTACCTTGCGTCGTACGCTGATGTTACTCATTAAAAAAACGTGATGATATGAAAGTGGCTATTCTCGCTGGAGGCGCTGGCACTCGTCTAGCTGAAGAGACCTCCGTTAAGCCGAAGCCATTGGTAGAAATTGGGGGCCGACCGATTCTCTGGCATATCCTGAAGTACTACTCCCACTTCGGGTTCAACAACTTCGTAATAGCACTAGGCTACAAAGGTGAATGCGTAAAGCATTGGATGAAAGACTATTATAATTTGCATAGGAACGTTACAATGAATACAGGTGCAGACGAAGTTGTCGTTTGCGACTCAGGCACGCAGGCTCAGAAGGGCTGGACAGTGCATTTAGTTGACACCGGACAAGAAACGCTTACTGGCGGTCGGATAAAGCGATTGGCTCCTTGGCTTGGCAATCAAACTTTCATGCTAACTTGGTGCGATGCCGTAGCTAATGTCGACCTACATGCTTTACTGGAGTTTCATCGTTCACATGGTCGGTTAGCAACGGTGACTGCGGTCCGTCCGCCGCCACGGTTCGGTCACCTTATCCTAGAAGGAGGCAGGGTGGCGCAGTTCAAGGAGAAGCCGCGAGATGCTGAAGGATGGATCAACGGGGCCTTCTTTGTCTTGGAACCCGGAGTTTTCGATTACATAGAGGGTGATGATACTATGTGGGAAAAAGAGCCTTTGGAAAGACTGGCGAGCGACAGCCAATTGATGGCTTTTAGGCATGATGGGTTCTGGCAGTGCATGGATACGATACATGAAAAACTTCAGTTAGAAACTCTGTGGCAGAGCGGACACGCCCCGTGGAAAGTATGGAAAGATTGAGCACATGATAGCGTTTTCTAAGCAAGTTTCATGAATAACTCGGGTTTCGGAACATTTCTATTATATGCGAGCACGAAAAAAGTAAAAGGAGGCAGTTGAATGCGTGTCTTGATAACAGGTCATAAAGGGTACATTGGCGCAATCATGGTGCCTATGTTCCAGGCACAAGGGTATGAAGTTTTGGGGCTTGATAACGATCTTTTTGACACATGTGTCTTTGGCGATCGGGCAATTGGTTGTGGAATTCCAGATATCCCCTACATCAAAAAGGACATTCGTGACGTTAAGCCCTCCGACCTGCGAGGGTGCGATGCTGTGGTTCATCTTTGCGCATTGTCAAATGATCCTCTTGGTTACTTCAATCCAGACGTCACTTACGAGATTAATCATAAGGCGTCGGTTAAGTTGGCGAGATTAGCTAAGAAGGCTGGAGTCCAACGTTTCCTTTTTTCATCGTCCTGCAGTGTCTACGGTGACTCTGGTGTTGATATGGTGGACGAGCAATCGAAGCTTCGACCAATTACACCTTACGCGATTTCTAAGATGCGCGCTGAAAAGGATATCTCGCTGTTGGCTGACTCTCACTTTAGCCCAACTTTCATGCGCTCTGCAACGGCTTATGGAGTGTCTCCAATGCTTAGGTTTGATCTAGTTCTTAACAATCTGGTCGCTTGGGCATACACTAGTGGAATTATTTTGTTGAAGAGTGATGGTATGTCTTGGCGTCCAATCGTGCACATCGAGGATATCTCACGAGCTTTTATCGTTGTCCTTAACGCTTCCTGCGACCTTGTTCACAATCAACTTTTCAACGTCGGCATCACAGAGGAGAACTATCGAGTGCGGGAGCTTGCAGATATCGTGAGAGAGACTGTGCCTAACTGTCGCATTGAATACGCGAAGGATGCAAGTCCTGACCGACGCTCCTATCGGGTGAACTTCAGCAAGTTAGCGCAGACACTGCCCGAGTTCAAGCCGCAATGGAACGCTCGTCGAGGTGCTAAGCAGCTTTACGACGCGTACAAGAAAGTTGGGATCACCCTTGAAGAGTTCGAGGGCCCTAGATACAGACGTATCACACATCTTGAAAATAGCGTTAACAACGGGCTTTTGGATAAAAGCTTGCGCAAGGCAACTTGACTATGACAAAGGCTTTCAAATTCTCTTTGGAACGAGTTAAGTGATTTCTCCGAATATAGTGGCTGGTGAGCGGATTAATTGCACTCTGAGGAGTTTAAGCCTATTTTAATGATAGGCGCACTTGTTTTATTATTGATTCTTGTGATAGCTGTCATAAGCGCTTTCTGGCCTAGATACGAGGAGAGATTCTTTGAGCTGAGTCTCCTAGGAAAAGATAAGAAGGCTAAGGGATATTTCGCAAACGACAATTCCTCTCTTAACGTGGGCTCTCCGATTCTTTGGTATGTTTACGTCCACAATCATATGGGAAGTGTCCAAAACGTTTCTGTTAGAGTTAAGCTTCTCAACTCCACGATGGAGATCCCGAATGACAGGGAACATGAACCCAGCCCGTTTCCCTTTTTTGTTGAGTTTCCCTCAACCCTCTCTGTTGATGAAACCTTATTTGTTTCGTTCTGGTGGAGCGTCTTGGATGCAGTTTCCCAAAACGGTTCAATCATTATTAAGGGTTTGATGGTTAATGACCAGACAGTTGAAGTCAAAGTTCAAGCTCTTCACGATGCTTTTTTCCGCTTGGTTTTTGAACTTTGGGTTTATGATCAATCTTCTCATGAGTATAAATTTCAGTGGGAATCTGACAAGGAATTTTATTCAGCCTCAACTTATATAGGGTTTAGGGTGGTCTTACCTGCAGATTAGATTGGAGGACGATGCCTCGATTCTATTCAATTTTCGGTGTGTTTTACGTATGACCGAATTTTAATATTTTGATGAATTTGAAGTTTGAAGAAAGAAATACGCGCGCACGATATGATTGTTGCTTGAAGGTTGAAGACTGCTTAAGGGATAAAGATGTTGCAAATTCTTCTGAACGTTGTTATCACTACTTTAGTAATCTTTGTTAGTTTTTACCTCTTTTATTATGCCGTTTGTATGCGATATATAAAAATCAACAATCGCGCCAGCACGCGGAAGAACCCCCGTTTAGAAAAAGACAGTTTTCCTCCTGTTTCTATTATAATACCGGTCTACAATGAAGCAAATGCCCTTACCAAGAGAATAAGAAACCTCGAAGAACTTCGTTATCTCAAAGATAAATTCGAAATAGTGTTTGTTGATGGTGGGTCGACTGATGGGGGGACTGACTTGCTAGAGAAATTTGCAAAGGAGAGCAACCTTTCCATTAAAGTAGTCTTTCAGGGTCGCAGAAAAGGTTTCAACAGCGGCGTTAGAGAAGGCTTTGCTGAGACAACTGGTGACATCATCTGTATTACTGGCGCAGAGACAGAGTATGATCCAAATGCTTTAGATGTGATGGTGCAACACTTCGCTGACCCGAGAATTGGAGCAGTAACTGGTAGACAAATGATAAGGAACGTGGATGATGGCTTCTCTCCAAAACTAGAAGTCGCTTACAGAAGTCTCTATGACTTCGTAAGAGAAGCTGAAAGCCACATCGATTCGCCATTTGATATAAAGGGTGAAATATGCGCTGCCAGAAGAAGTGTCGTTAAGAATCTTGTAGAAAAACCAGAGTTATCGCATAAAGGCTGTATAGATGCATGCTTTTCCTTTCAAGCGAGGAAAGATGGATACAAGACAGTTTATGAACCAAACGCTGTCTATTTTGAGCTTAGTCCAAAATCAATTCGTGATTCATTCAAACAACAAATCAGAAGAGCCGCAACCCTCATTCAAAATATGATGTCATTCAAAGACATGATTCTGAACAAGAAGTATGGCGCTTTCGGGCTTTTCATAATGCCAGCACACCTTCTGATGTTAATCATTCTACCTTTCGTTTTCTTAACGGGCGTTATTGGAATGGCTATTTTAATAGCATTGAATCCCTCAAATTACTTCCTTCTCGCCATAATGTGTGTAACTCTACTTGTCACGCTTCTCTCACCGCGACTTCAAGCATTTGTAAAAACTCAAGTAGTGCTGGTCATAGCAACATTAGGTCTTTTGGGTATCGACACTCAAAAGTTCGAGCGGTTAGCGTCAACGAGATCATGAGTTGTAATCTTCTCAGTAGTATGGGAAAGATGCTAAAAGTGTGTTTAATTGGCCTTGCAGATATAGCGCGCGCTAATGAAGTCAACAAGAATATGGTAGGGAAATGAGGTGTGGAAAAATAGGACAGTATTAGTAACTGGAGGGGCCTCCTTCATAGGGAGTCATCTTGTTGACTCTCTTATGAAGAGAGGAGCCATAGTTAAGGTTGCAGACGATTTTTCTAGTGGGAAATTAAGTAATTTGGAATATGAACTAAAAAATGTTGGTTTAGGGACTTGGATTTCCTCTAATCTTTCTGTTTGGCTCGGGGATCTAAAAGAAAAATGCTTCACTAGATTGATTATGAAAGACGTAGACATGGTTTTTCATTTGGCAGCTTTGCATGGAGGAAGAGGGTATATTCATTCTCATCCTGCTCAGTGCTGTACCAATATGCTCCTAGACCAAATGGTTTTCGAGGAAGCCTGGAGGGCCGGAGTGGACAGGGTATGTTTCGCCAGTTCTGCTTGCGTATATCCCTCTTATCTACAAGATGAGACGGGTTCTTCATATCTACTTAAAGAAGGAGATGCAGATTCCTTCCTAAGAGACAAAGCATTCGCTGATTTAGAGTATGGTTGGGCTAAGTTAATGGGAGAGATGACCTTAAAGGCATATCACAGACAGTTTGGAATGAAAACTTCATCTGTGAGAATCTTTACTGCCTATGGACCCAGAGAAAATGAAACTCATGCAATCATAGCCTTAATAGCCAAGGCCTTTGTCCAAACTGATCCTTACGTTATCTGGGGAAATGGAAATCAAGATAGGAACTTTACCTACGTTCAAGACATTGTGGATGCCATGATGCTTGTTGCAGAGAAGATCGAGGATGGTTCTCCAATAAATGCGGGAAGAGACGATAGAATAACTATCAATCAAGCAGCTGAGCTAGTGTTCGATATTGTGGGATGGAAGCCTAAAAGAGTGGAACATGATCTTTCTAAACCTGTGGGAGTCGCCTCAAGGGCAGCAGACATAGCCAAAGTGAAGAAAATCTTAGGGTGGACGCCTAAGGTATCCTACAGAGAAGGATTTAAGCGAACTGTCGATTGGTACTTTGCTAATAAAGACCGAGAATTTGTGAAGGCAAATCTCAATAGCCTTCTTATGCAGCGCTGAATAAAAAAGAATAGAATAGCGACTGTGAATTTACAACAGTCCGAGGCTTTTTGATGAAAAACACAGGCAAAATTACAGTTACTATAGGATTGTGCGTTAAGAATGCTGAAACGACTATAGAAGAGGCTGTAAATAGTATTGTCAACCAAGATTTTCCACCTGAACTCGTGGAGGTAATCGTGGTTGACGGCTACAGCCAGGACAAAACATTGTCAATCATTAAAGAATGCCTTTCAAGAACAGGTATCAGAAAGAGATTTTGCGCCGAAAATGAGGGACTGGGATTTGCAAGGCAGATGGTGGTCGATAATGCAAATGGGAAGTACATTCTTTGGGTTGATGGAGACATAATATTATCAAAGGATTATGTTAGACAGCAGGTGAATTTCATGGAGCAGCATACTTCGGTCGGAATTGCTGTCGGAAGCTTCGCTGTATTGAAGGAGGATAACTGGGTGGCTGCGCTGGAGAACATAAGCTATGTAGTTGACAGCTCTAGACATCAGGGCAAGGAGACCTCAAAACTAATAGGAACAGAAGCATCTATTTATCGAGTTAAGGCTATCAGGCAAGTGGGTGGCTTTGACCCTCATATCAAGGGATCGCAAGAAGATATAGATGCCGCTTACAGAATTAAAAAAGCCGGTTGGGAGCTCTCTATAACAAACGCCGTGTTTCACGAAAGACAAAAAAGAACATGGAGATCTCTTTGGCAGCAACATTCTTGGTATGGCTATGGCTTGCACTTTATGCAACATAAAAACAAAGGCCGAAACCTCATTTTGGATCGTTCAGTCGATAGAATCCCGTTTTCCTTTCACGCTTACAGATTAACCCATCAAAAAGTGGTGTTTTTGTTGCCTCTTAATTTCATCTTCAAGAAAGCAGCGTTGCTCTTTGGTTTCTTGAAGGCTCACATGGATGGATATGGGCATAATTAGCGCGTTAGTAATTAACAACGCGCACGGGATTATGCAACCTGCCAGCCATGAATTGACCTATAAGCCTATTGTTACTTCGTTTCTTTCTCAAGAGCACTAGATGATGTATATTCGTTTTCAGCAACTTTCTGTAGAGATTGTTCAGAAGCATCTAATTGAGCCTATGATTTTGAGATGGCTCAGAAATGATCAGGTTATTAAGTTCTTGGGAAGATCTTGGGAGGTCTATTGGAGAACTTCAGAAAGAAGGTTTTAGTTACGGTGATTATCATTGGGATGCGATGAAGAATTGGGATCTAGCTCAAGTTAATGAAATTTTGAAAGTTATGAGAAAAGATGCACGGATTCTAGACATGGGTCGTGCAGGGAGCCAAGTATTAAGACTTTGCCATAAAAGGGGATTTAGAAATTGTATCGGGATTGACCTAAAAATTTCTATTGAGGATAAACTGTTGCAAGCTCATCTCATGTTTAAAGACAAAACTTTGAGGCGACCATACAGATTAATGAAAATGAACCTCATGAAAACCACTTTTCCGAATAGTCATTTTGATTTCATTGTTGTTTTGTCTGTTATTGAACATGGTGTAAACGTAGATTCTTTCTTGAAGGAAAGCAGTCGCATATTAAAAAGTGGTGGGAACCTTTTTGTGTCGACTGATTATTGGGAACCGAAGATCAGCACTGATAATGTGTCGGAACTTCTTGGCTTAAAGTGGAACATATTCTCAAGAAAAGAAATAGAAGATCTCATTAGTTTAGCGAAAAAATACGGTCTAGTGATGGATAATTATGAAATTCCACCCGTTGGTGAGCAAATTGTTCGTTGGTCGGGAAAAAGTTTTACATTCATTTCTTTAGCCTTCAGAAAGATGTAAAACACAGAACTTAAGTGTGCGCATATGGAAAAAGTGACAAGGGTTTAGTAGTCTCCTAACTTATGGCAGACTTGCTGAACCGCTTCCCAAAGGCGATCGTATGCGCGTGCATAAGAATTGCTTAATGTTATCCATTCAAGTGAATTATCGATGAGAGATGGAGAATGACAATTGACAAAAATCCAATGTGCCATAGCGTAGTCCATATGGAAAGTTCAATTGTGATAACTACAATCAAAGAAAGAAAACCCGATTTGTTTGAATTATTGCACTGTATAACGCATCAAGAAGTAAAACCCTTTGAGGTCATAGTTGTATGTGATGGAAAAATTACGGTTCCGATGGAAATAATCACGAAATATAAGGAACTTGGAATGAGATTCATATTAATTAAAGTGTCAGCGGGGTTGACCCTTGGAACAACTCGAAATGTGGGGATAAAGAAAACAAAGGCGAAGTACGTATATTTTTTGGACGACGATGCCTTGCCTACACAGCGCTGGTTAATCGAAATTAAAAAGAGTCTTGAAGCAGGAGCCGCAATCGTTGGAGGTGTGTCTAGACCACTTTTCAAAAGATCGTTTAAGAAGCCCGTATGGTGGGACGAAGCTTTGATGGGTCCTTATGTCGCAGTGGGTAATCAGTACATAAAATTTAAACACAATGGCATATGGGGATGCAATTTTGCAATTAGAAAAGATGCAATTGAGAAGATTGGATATTTCGACGAGGGTCTTGGATTACGGAAGTCTGTGCCAAAGTTACTTGGTGAAGATTCGGAGTTCGTAAAGCGAGCGGTGCGGAATGGTTTAATAGTTCAGTTCAATCCATTTGCAGAAGTTTATCATAAACTAGATGCGAATAGAATCAGTCTTGCTTATATTAGAATGCGTGCCTGGCGAATCGGTCGAACCGCGAAGGAACTTAACAAGAAGTACCGCTCATACACAAACGTAGCTTTCTTTAAGGAGATGCTTTTTAAAGCATTTCGGGGTCCTTACTTTGTGTTAATACGTAAGAGTAAAGCTACAGCATTACCCCTGTACATGATAATGTTACTATATGAGGTAATAGGATGGTTAGGTATTCGTCTTGAATAAAATCTGCTCAAACTATCTTTGGATATTGGTTCTAGGATATCAAGCTTTCCTCTTTTTGGTTAAGTGGGGTTTCTCGGTAGTAGTATCGGGTATGCAGAAGGAATTATTACGTCCACGCGCTTTTCCTATTGCTATCATCTTCTGCAAATGGATTTTACAGCATATTAGCAACTCACACTGAGGCTCTACGGTCGATTCTTAAGGAATTGAAAGATAGTCTTTTACGCGGCTTGCAGCGACTTTTGGAATGTTCATTGTTCCATCGTTCTGAGGATTAAACAATCCCATCTTCTTGGAATCGCTAGGCAAGTCTATCAATTTGTATACGGACACAAAAATATCACGCCTTTTACTTTCTTCTCCATATATTTCAAAGTAGCGTGCTTGTTGCGCTTCGGTGAATGTAGCGCCATCTGGGATAGTGGCTGATGGACAGCCCGTTTCGCCAATCACAATAGGTTTTCCTTTCGAAGCTGGAATAAGGACTTGATCGAATTGCTGTTGAATTAAGCTTCTAAACCCAGCCTCATCTCTCCAAAATTCTGTTCCTGATGCTCCAGTTGTACCGCCTTTCGTATATGCGTAAAAGTCATACAGTATAAAATCAACGTAGTCCACAAAGTAGTTGATCCATGCCTTTCTTCTGTCAATAATATCTTGAGGCAATGTCCATCCATAATAGTATCCACCCGCTGGATTAAGTCTCAAACTAACTGGATGAGTTGGGTCTAAAGTTTTGATGTATTGCAACCCATATCTCAATGTCTTAATCAGATTCATAGTAATTGCATCAGGATTCCTTGAGTCGAAGGAATATAGCCCCCAAGGCTCCACCGCAATATCATATCCCCAAATGCCAGGATGGTCTCTATATTGCGGTATTTTGTACATGTCGAGATGAGCCTTCATTGTTGCATTGTCTTTATATACGCTCTCATACATCGGGTCGCTTGGACTCCAAACTGTACCGAACGAGAACAGAATTTTTACTCCATGAGCCGCAGCCTCATCCGCCCATGTTCTTCTTGGCGCACTGATAATGTATTTTGCACCAGTATACTTCAGCAAAGTCCATAAATCTGGAAAGTATGCATCAACTTCCGCCTGTATGTAATATTGGACGTTCACACCAAAGCGCGCGCGGGGATATGATATTCTCCCAGAAGATGAAATGTTTCCGTATGTCTGAATCTGAGCTAGAGCCGTGTGTGTAATCGACACTATAAGCAAGGCAGAAAATATAAGTAAACGCCACTTCGTTTTTAGTACCTCCTTAAAGCACGCATGATTCGTTCATAATAGGAATAATCTTTTCATGGGTTTTTCCTGTGAAAGCTATACTTCTTATTGTGTCGATATTTGATAAAGTTTGCTGCAGATTTGTTGAACTCATATACAAATCATGACATTGAAACTTAGCGCGAAAACGCGCCACGAATATCGGTGGGAAACCCACTCGCTGAAAATGATGCATCCTTAAGGATCATATTATTCAGATCTATCATTGTGGTGACTTGATGCAGATAAATATTTCGAAACAAGCAAGATTCTTAGTATACGTTCTTACAGCACAAGCTGTAGCGGGCATTACACTCGTTTTGGATATACCGTTTGCTCGACAGGTTTCAGGTTTTCTCTTTCTCACATTTATTCCAGGCTTAATTCTTCTGAGAATATTAAAGCTAGAAAGGTCAAACATAACTGAAACTATTTTGTTTTCTGCAGGATTAAGTATTGCCTTCCTAATGTTCATAGGGTTTCTTATAAACGAGTTAGGTTCATCAAATTTCATATCGGAGCCCCTATCAACTGAACCTCTAGCTATAATTATCAACATCATTATAGTCTTGATGTGTATTCTTGCCTACCTTACGAATAAAGAAGATTTCAATATCATGGACAGCAAAAGCTTGAGAATATTTCCACTAGTCTTGCCTTACCTTGCTCTTCCACTTTTAGGCGTTATTGGAGTTATGCTAGTTAGTGCTTTCAAAAATAATCTTCTTCTCCTTCTGATTATAATAATAATTTCAATATTGTTTTTGTTAAGTCCTTTTTCTCCCAAATTCTCTTCTTATTATCCTTTTGTGATAGCTTCGATAGCATCGACCCTTTTGTTAACTACCTTTCTCACATCTAACTACATACATGGGTATGATATCCATTTAGAATACTACATTTCTAATGTAACAAAGAACATTTCATATTGGAATCGGTCGCTCGGTCTAGATGTATATTATCGTTCGAGTTTGACTCTGTATACATATAACTCAATGTTAAGTATTACGGTGCTTCCTACAGTTTTCTCAAACATATTAAATATGGAACAAACTTGGGTATTTAAGATCATATACCCCTTAATTTTTTCATTTGTGCCTTTAGGTTTATATCAACTCTTTCAGAGACAATGGGGAAAAAAGGTCGCTTTCTTATCAGTTCTTTTCTTTATGTCGAACGTAGTGTTTTTTGACTTTCGGGGGAATTTTAAGCAGGGTATTGCCGAATTATTTTACGTTTTATTATTTTTGGTTCTTTTAAAGAAAGACATGAATCATTTGACTAAATGGATAATTCTTACGTGTTTCGGCTTTGCTTTGGTTGTTTCCCATTACACGATTAACTACATGTTTCTATTCCTAATTTTTTCAACATGGCTTTGTGGAAAGATTTTTGTCAAGAATAAGGACAAGAAAATAAACTCCTTAATCGTTGTTTTCTTTTTCACCCTCACATTTTTATGGTACTCGTACATAGTCATAGGACCATTTGATCGTTTATTGCTTGTTTTTAAACAGACTTTCCAGAATCTCCTCGAAGAGTTCTTTTATCCTCAATCAAGAGGTGAGGCTGTTCTAACCGCTGTGGGCATAGTAAGCTCACCAAGTTTTCTCCACAACATAGGAAGAATTCTTTATGATATAACAGTGGGGTTTATTCTAATCGGTTTCATTACATTATTAGCTCAACGAAAGAAAGAAGGACTTGATTCAGAATATTTTCTACTCACATCCTTAACCATGGGTTTCCAATTAATGAGCGTCATCATTCCTAATCTCAGCATATTTTATTATATGGGAAGAATGTATCGCATTACACTTTTTTTCCTATCACCTCTTTTCATTCTAGGCGGCAGAACTTTTTTTGAGAATATGTTTAAGATTCTGCCCTTGAAAAAAGCGCGCACACACACACTAAAGAGGAGAGAAAGTTACAGTTTAATCTTAATCCTAACCGTGTTGATGGCGTTTTTCCTCTTTCAGACGGGATTTGTCTATGAGATCACAGGAGATCCTGTTCCACCTTCGATTTCTCTGAGCAAGTATAGAATGGGCGACTATACTCGCTTAGATTTGGGCTTAATTGATGAAAATGACTTTTTTGGTGCTACGTGGCTATCGAAGTATGTAAACGTGGAAAATACAAAAATATATTCCGATACAAAAGCCAGAAGGCAAGTCTTAACCAGTTCCATGATAAACAGAAATGATAGTATAACGTCATTATCCAATACTACGGTATTCACGAGTCGATCATATATTTATCTAAGTCAATATAATACCATGACTGGGATTTTAATATACGACACACGCCCTACAATTAATATACGGTACAATGTTAGTGAAATCTACATTTTTAACAGCACAATGGTTCTTAACAACAAGATATATTCAAACGGTGCCTGCGAGATACATTATTATGCTCCATGAACGAGCATGAAAATTTTGGGGTAGGGAATCCTGTCTAGACCTAATATTATTCTGATAGTTATGGATTCTGTTAGAGCAGACCATCTTTCTTGCTACAGCTACCATCGTAAAATATGCGAATTTAGGTTATGGTTCAAGAAAATATGTAGTATGACTAAGGCGTGAACGAGAATGAATAAAAAACAAAGCGTTATTTTGCTGACTATCGACAGTCTCAGGGCGGATCATTTAGGCTGTCTCGGCTATTTTAAGGATGTAAGTCCAAACATTGATAAGCTAGCTAGTGAAGGCGCCTTGTTTTCACAAGCTATATCGAACGGTGATGCCACACCATCCTCTTTTCCATCAATCATGACTTCTTCTTATCCGAGTCTTCATCTTGTAAGAGAGATTCTTCTTGAAGGTCGATGGCGAAAGATGCTTTGCCTCTCTAGCGATAGGGTAACAATAGCGGAAGTCCTGAAGGAAAATGGTTACTCGACGGTTGCTTTCAATGCTAAAAACGCGTTGATCTCCTCCTTTTTCCATTATGATAGAGGGTTTGACGTTTTTGATGATCAAATGCATGAAATTGAGTTCAAAGGCATTAAAGCTCCCAATAAAATCTTGGACGTTCCAACTCGCTGCATTCGAGCTGGGAAGTATGTACTTGGGAAGAAACCATATAGTGCGAGCGCAATTAACAAAAAAGCTATATCTTGGCTTAGGAAGAATAGGGATAGCTTTTTCATCTGGTTACACTATATGGATGCTCACCACCCATACAATCCTATCGGTTTCATTGAACGCATAAAAGCATTCAGACTGGACAGGAAAATGAGGAGCAGAAGGTACCTTTCAGAAGCCGAACTGAAAATGTTGGTTAAGATCTATGATGATGCAATAAAGTATGTTGACCACCAAATCGGGTGTTTCTTACATGAACTGAAGAAAGAGGGCATTTCATGCGACGAAACGAATATTGTTCTAGTAGCGGATCATGGAGAACAATTTATGGAACATGGATGGATAGGTCACGGGTTTGTATATGACGAAGTCCTCCATGTTCCATTGGTCATATGCGGCCCTGGGGTTCGGAAGAAAACTGTGATCAAGGATCAAGTTCCCTTATTAGACATAGGTCCAACAATAGTTGATCTTCTGCATATTCGGAAAGTCAAGAGTTTTCAAGGCAGAAGTTTGCTACCTCTGATAAGCGGAAAAGAGGATATAAAAAGAGTCGTTATTAGCGAGGGAAAAAATCCATTAATCGATAATTCGAAGCTGTTCTCTTTCAGAACCGAAGAGTGGAAATATATACTTACTCTCGATAACGACAATAGGCAGTTGAAAGTAGAACTCTACAATTTGTATGCTGATCCTAGAGAGAAAGAGAACTTGATTGAAACAGAAAAAACAAAAGCAGAGGAATTTAAGTTAAACATACTCAATCACATTGAAATGGAAGAAAGAGAACGCAACAAAACAAATAAAACCAGAGATCGTCAGACTTACTCTATCTTAGAGAAAAGAAAAATTGAAGAAAGGCTTAAGGAACTAGGATACATTTAACTCAACACCTAGATTATCATTTGAAGAGCAACAGCAGAAATGAGGCGTTCTTAACAACAAGATAATATATTCAAACGGTGCCTGCGAGATACATTATTATGCTCCATGAACGAGCATGAAAATTTTGGGGTAGGGAATCCTGTCTAGACCTAATATTATTCTGATAGTTATGGATTCTGTTAGAGCAGACCATCTTTCTTGCTACAGCTACCATCGTGAAACTAGTCCTAACATCGATAAAATCGCCCAGAAAGGAGTATTATTTGAGAAGGCTTTTTCTACGGCAGAGTGGAGTCCTCCTTCTCACGCTTCTCTATTTACTGGAAAATATCCTTCCTATCATAGGACATTGGGGATGAACTTGTTTCTAAGAAAAGGAAACATCACTCTTGGGGAAATATTAAGCCAGAATGGATATCAGACTATGGGCATAACCTGTAATCCGCTTCTAGGTCTAGAAAGTGGATTTGATAGAGGCTTTCAAGAGTATATTGAAGTGGGTGGAACTGCGTTAAGTTTAGAATGGCTGAAAAATCCTAAAGCTATTATCAGAACTTTAATTTACGGCCCAGATTTTAATACTTTTAGAGCCACTGAGACTATCAAAGGTCTCCTTAAAAGAAAGCACAGAAGAAAACCTATTTTTTTGTTTACTAATTTTTTGAACTGTCACCATCCTTATAACCCGCCTAGACCTTTCAAAGAAAAAAATTGTAAAAGTTTTGATGAATCCAAATTGTATATAACGGAATTTGTGCTAAATCATTTTGGAAAGACTACTGAGAAAATCCACAATGAAAACCTTGATATTCATAAACTCCGGAGCATTGCCGCCGGCAATTTTTGGCCGTACATGCTGAAAAAAATGGAGATATCCAGAGAAGAGTGGGATATTATCAAGTCATGGTATGACGGCGAAATAGCCTACTTGGACTACCGTATTGGTGATCTTATCAGCTTCCTAACTAATAATAACCTATTTAATGACACTCTTCTGATAATAACTTCGGATCATGGAGAAAGTTTCGGTGAGCACAGACTTGCCTGTCATGGTAGTGGCTTATATGATAGTCTTATACACGTTCCCTTGATTTTGACATATCCGGACATCATTCCAAAACGAAAGAAAATCAAGAGTATTGTATCACTCATAGACATTTTCTCCACAATTTTTGAGGTTTCAAATATTAGGACACCTGACTTAGAAATCCAAAGCAAGAGTTTATACCCCTTTGAAGACCAGATGTTTCATGATTTTGTGTGCGCTGAATGCGGAAGAAGAAAAAACCCATTTGGGTATTTCGAAAGAGGGTATAAATGTTTACGTACTGCCTCGGACAAATATATATTGTCGCATGATGGGAAAGAGGAGTTATACAACTTAAAAAGCGATCCGTTAGAGCAAATAGATCTGTCACAGGAATACCCCGAGAAGAGAGCACATATGAGAAAACTGCTGGAAAGAACACTAGATATTTCATATTTTGGTTCTGATCATACTGTACAAAAAGGAAGAATGTTGAACAGACTTAAGGCATTGGGCTATCTTTGAATGCTTCTTCTTTGCAAGAGTGTTTATGAAATCTGAGCAGTAGATTTCAGATCTTGGAAAACGTGAAATGATTATTGGCATTTTCGATCCAGCCATGTATGTATAATATTAAACATGAACATATCTCAACAATCAGTGAGTACTTTGAGACTGGGAGAAATATGAGGGACGAACAGAACTATCTTAAACAAATTGAAAAAATCTTCAAAATGAAGAAGGAAGATGTCGAGAGGGAATTCCCATCACAAAAGCGTGCGCGCTTTTACACATACTACAAACGCTTTTTTGAAAATCCAAAAAAGCTCAAGGCTTACTCAAAATTCTGTAAACATATACTTGACGTTACAAACGCGAAAAGAAAAAAGGTCTTGGATATCGGGTGCGGATGGGGTTTGATCTCAATTCACTTAGGCGTTTTCGGCGCCAAAGTTGTTGGGGTAGAAATGGATCCAGAAAAAATAGGAGTTTTTCAAAAAATTCTCAGAAGTCTGGTTCTACCTTTAGACAACATTGAGGTGAGACTGGGGGATGCATTAGAAATAGATTTCAAGGAAGAGAAATTTGATGTTATAATATGTAGCGAAGTTATATCCCACATTAGGAATTCAGACTTACTTTTGTTGAAAATGAATAAAGCTTTGAAGAGAGGAGGTTTTCTTTATATTAGTGACTGGAACAATGGATTAAATATTCTTCAAAGACATAAGAGACGTATAATTTGGGAAAGGGCTGAATATAAGTACAAGTCACTAAGAAAAAAGATCATTAAGGAAATGCTCACTTCAAAGCAAGATGAATTGACTGATCTATTGGCTGAGAAAACCGCTGGGATGTATGGCGATGAAATACCTAGGGCTATAGGCGAGTATTTAAGAGAAGGAAAAATCACGAACAAGGCCGTTTCCAAGTCTAGAGATCCAGTAAGTGGTATATATTTGGAACGTGAACTTAATCCCTTCGCTTTAAGGAAGGCATTACACAAACTTGGATTTAGGGCAAAAATCTTGCATCCTTACTTCTTCGCTCTAGAGGGTCGTTCCCTATTCGTAATGTTCCTAGCTAAAGGGATCAGAATGTTCCATCCGCTTTCTTTATTCGTTTCTCCCAGATTCGAGATTCTGGCCGAAAAAGCATGAGACGCGCATTCAACTCTTAATCAAGGAAAATAGGACGATGTAGTGGTAAGTTATCCTTTAGTTCAAAATATTCTTTGGTTTCTTGAAATATCAAAGACAACAGATCATTAAGTGAAATTTATGATAGTTGGTGTTTTCTCTCCGGCGATAAATTTGTGTGGTGGAGGAGAATGGGTTGCAATAAATTTAATCAATGCTCTGAAAGAGCATGGGCATCAGGTAATAATTCTAACAGACAAATCCCTGAATCAAAATAGGTTTGCGAACGTCTTTAATAGAAAAGTATCTGTAGATCAGCAGATCGTCTTCCCTCTCGCGTTCTTTCCCCCTATTGATTACCATAACATCTACATTGATGCCATAAGGTCTCTGATGCTCAAATCTAAGTGCGAAATTCTTATAGATACGTATTCAAACGCTATACTTCCTGGAATGGACGTTTCTTACGTCCACTATCCGTTGTTAAAAAGAGTGGAAAGCGAATTACCGCACACGCGCTCGAACAAGATCTATTTTTATCCTTATCGAAGCTTTTTGAATTTCCGTAGAGGAGACATCAATAATAAGTTGATTTTTGCTAATAGTAAGTTTACCGCTGAGGCTGTTAAAGCTGAATTTTGTGTAAACCCTCATATTCTATATCCACCGGTTCCAAGTGACATGTTGAATTATAATGAGACAGACTTTAACGAACAAAGAGACAATAATGTAACAACAATCGCTCGAATCTCTAATGAAAAAAATCTCAATATAATCCCTTATATAGCCAAATTAACTAGAAAAGAAGTATCCTTCACCATCGCGGGTCTGCTAAACTCTAAAGAAACGTTAAACTCAATGCTCAGATTGATAAAGGAGCTAAAAGTATCTGAAAAGGTAAAAATATTAACGAATGTTAAAAGAGATAACTTAAGAGAAATCTTATCGAATTCTAAGGTTTATCTGCATCCAACAGTCAATGAGCACTTTGGCATCTCAATAGTTGAGGCCATGTCTTCCGGTTGCCTTCCAGTTGTACACGATTCAGGAGGTCCCAAGGAATTCGTTACACAAGATCTTCGATACAAAAGCATAGAAGAAGCGGCTGAAAAAGTAGAAAAAGCTGTAGATGGGTGGACACCAACAGAAGCGAGAAGAATCTCGAAGATTGCAGAGAGATTCAGCGAAAATAACTTCTCCAAAAGATTCACGGATATCTTCAATTCATACTTCAGATGATTGGTTCACCCTATCAGATAACATGAGTAGTATAACAGGCGGTTATCGCACCGAATAAGAATCATATGCATTCCGGTGAATCGAATCTTGTCTTCAAAAGTTGAACGAGACAACGGATTGCCTTTTGTATCTATTGTTATTCCCACTTTCAACAGAAAAAAGCTTCTTAAAAACTGTCTTAACTCCTTGTTTAGAATGGATTATCCAAGATCAAGATTTGAGGTTATTGTTGTTGACAACGGCTGTAAAGATGGCACAATGGAGATGGTTTACAGAGAGTTCCCTGAGGTCACCCTTATCTTTGAGAAAAGGAAAAACTCATGTTTTGCAAGAAACGCTGGCTGGAAAAATGCAAAGGGTCAAATCGTAGCATATACCGATGACGATTGTGTAGTTGATCCATGTTGGCTAAGAATTTTGGTGTCTAGTTTTACTTCAGCAGAGATTGGTGGAGTGGGAGGACCCTTGTTATTATTGTTACGTCCTGAATCGGTTGTTAAGAAATTTCATGGTACGCCTGTAGGGAACTTTTATAAAGGGGACGAAAAAATCTTAGTAAAAGAATTAATCACAGCGAACTTAGCTGTAAGACGCGAAGTGTTTAAGAAAAATAAATTTGACGTGTCACTGGCATATACCGATCTCGAGGATATTGACTTCTGTAGAAGTCTAATGGAAGCGGGTTATAAGCTTCTCTACGTACCAAGTGCAAAGGTATATCACAACATCGACCCAAAGAGAGTAGGTAT
>Ga0315309_1000014_pt1 | contig 135455 bp, 142 predicted proteins | sample TDP4_MG_FD_203080 | JGI IMG/M metagenome (GOLD analysis project Ga0315309, IMG submission 203080) | Freshwater sediment microbial communities from Lake Towuti, South Sulawesi, Indonesia - TDP4 | ecosystem: Environmental > Aquatic > Freshwater > Lake > Sediment | place: Indonesia: South... | reverse complement strand
GCATGGATCGTGATAGCTGACCGTAAAATTCAAATCTTTCAACTCAAGTTTCCCGCTTTTCATTAAGTTTTGGATGAATTGTGATGAGTGGAGAATTTCGCATGAAAGAGAAACTTCCAAAATTTCTGGGTAAAGTTTCGTGAAAGTGTAATAGCAACCCGCGCAGGGCGTGACAAGAGCCTCAACTCCAGCTTTTTCTGTTTTTGCGGCTACTTCTTTTGCGACTCTTTTCGCTTCATTCCAAAGCCCTGTTGACAATAGGACGTATCCACAACAGCCCTCTCTCTCCGTAAACATCGTAAAATTCACGTTCGCATGGTTTAGAATTTTCAGAAAAGCCATGGCCGTTTTTGGAGTTCTCTCTGCTACCATGCAACCCACCCAGTATAGAACTTCGGCTTTTCTGGGCAAATGCTGCGAAGGGAAGCTTTTCATCCATGAAAGGCGACGCTCAGCAGGAACGGCTCCCGGGTCCCCAGTGTCCATGATGTTTTTGGCTGTTTCATGGAAAACCTTTGGAGCCTGTCCTTTTTCGGCGATTTGATGTCGAGTTGCCAGCATGGCTTCATTAACTTCGAGACCTTCAAAGCACTGGGCAAAGCACAAACCGCACTCGGTGCACGTGTACAGTATGTCGGCGACCTTTTTGGAGACGGCGAGCTCTCCGTTTTGAAGACCCCCGATTATGAGGACTCTTCCCTTGGAAGACCATGTTTCAACTCCTTCAAAGGATGATGCAACCGTGCAGTAACCGCTGCACGTTTTGCATTCGTCACATTTTGCAAGATTTTTCTCCAAAAACAGAGTTTTTAGGGCGAGGGCTAGGTTTCTGGGGGTTCCGTGTCCTCTTCCACGAATTTCTTTCAAAATTTCGGTTATCTCGTCTCTCTTTAATGGGATTCTTTCCAGCTCGGGAGCTGGAACATCATCCAGTAAGACCACTGGCTTCCTTACATTTCGGCTATTAATTGGTTCACCTCTTTTAACAACAGTGAGGCCCTCGTTGCCAGCGAGTTCAAGAATTTTCTGAACCTCTTCGTGTGAAACAGCCTTTACAACTAGGTCTGGCACTGGGTTTTGTTTCTCGAAGATTTTTCCGAAGGAATACACGTATAGGTCTTCAGGGTCCGTTAGGACCTGTTCTGGTTTCACTATCTGTTTTAGTTGATCAATCACTCGCTGCGTGTCCATGACTCCACTTTAGGCGTCGTGCTTGATATAAATTCCCCATTGTTCCCGATAAGTCTTAAATATATTTGGAAAGTAATTGCGGTTTGATGTGATAATCATGGCGGAGAGAGAATACGACTGGCATCCAGCTGAGGATCCAAAGGACTGGCGAACCGTCAAGTACGATCCTAAATGGTACGATTACACCGCTTGTATTGCCATTAACAACCCCGAGGAAATGAACTCGTACGTCTTAGGAACCCTAAAAGAAATTTGTGCAAGTTACGAGAGGGCCATGGGAGATGATTCTGTCCAGTTTATAGTGATGACTGGTGTAGGCGACAGAGCCTTCTGCACGGGCGGAAACGTGCACGAGTACGCGGAGATATACAACAGAAAGCCATGGAAGTTCTGGGAGTGGGGAGAATACTACGGTAGAATCTTCGACTTGATAATGCACTGTGGAAAGCCGGTAATCGCCAGAATAAACGGTGCAGTGGCAGGAGGCGGCTGGGAGTTCGTCGCCTGCTGCGACCTTGCAATTGCGGCTGATCACGCAAGGTTCATCTCTCCCGGTCCAAGGGTTGGCATGACTTCTATTGGGGGGCTTTCTCAATGGCTTCCTCTGCATATGAGCATAAAGAAGTCGGCGGAAATGGTTCTGCTAAGTTCGCAGATAGACGCGGAAGAGGCCCTCAAGTACGGCGTGGTGAACGATGTTGTGCCTAAAGACAAACTAGACGACAAGGTGAAGGAGTACATCGATAAGATGAAGACGCTTTCGCCTTCCAGCCTCTGGTATTACAAGGTTCATCACAACTGGTGGAGAGAACTGGTCTGGCGCCTCACATGGGAACACGGAAAGGCATGGTTTGCACTCAACATAGGATCAATGGAACCCACAGAAGGCTTATGGGCCTTCAAACAAAAGAGAAAAACCGAAATGGAAAAAATCCGATCATTCATCGCAGAAGGAGGGGACCCGAGGATTCCCTACGGGCCATACATGCGTAAGTGCGCCAAGTGTGGTGCAGAATACCTCCCAGAAAAATCTAGATACTGTTTAAGATGCGGCGCAAAACTCGAAGAGTGAACCCCCCTAGCGAGCTTCCTTTCCTCTGAAATATGGTATGACTTTTTCTGCGAAAAGCTGGCAGGTTTCCTTCAGAATCCCAAGCGAGACCTGAAAATTCATCACAAAGTGACGGCAACCCGCTTTAACGAACTTATCAAGTTTGTCTATGACGTCATCGGGCGTCCCAAAGAGGAACGGCGACTTCTCAACGACCTCGTCCGGCAGCTCTTTGGATTTCGCCAGCCAAGATTCCCCATCCCTTGGAAAAACGAGTTTAAACGTCATTTCAAAATCGTAGGTGGGAGGCTGAAATCCGATTTTTTCAAGTATCCTCGGCCTCGTTAGCAGCATCATTTTGCCAGTCAGCATCATAGACTCTCTGGCTGTTTCTGCGTCCCTAGCAACCACTACGTACATGAAGTGTGCGGGCTCTATTTCCGAAGGGTCTCTCTCATGCTTTTTTGCTGTTTCCTGTATTTTTTCGAGGTTGTTTTTGTACTCTTCAGGCACTAAGTTTGCGGGCAACCATCCGTCGCCGTATTGAGCCGTCACCTCCATGGTTCTTGGCGAACTTGCAGCTATGAATATAGGAACACTAGACTTATACTGGTTTTCCGAGATTGGTACAGCTGGCTTAGGCTGTAGGAAGGCTTTTTCTAGCTTGTAGTATTTTCCTTTAAAATCAACAAAATCCTCAGTAAACAATCTTCGAATAACCTGTATAGCCTCAGTCGTTCTTTCCACAGGTCTGTCGTAAGGGATGCCAAAAGGCACCAAGTTCATTGCCTCACCTATGCCTATCCCGAGTATTGCCCGTCCATTTGATAAGACATCACAAGTTGCTGCCATTTGAGCCAAAGCAGCGGGATGATGCCTGAAGGTGTCGCTAACACCACTAGCCAGCTTGATTCTTTTCGTTTGCATCGCAAGGGCGCAAAGGGTGCTCCAAGCGTGTAGTGCATCCCAACGCTTAACGCCGGTAGCTATCAAGTGATCAGGCATCCAATAGGAATCGAAACCGATTTTCTCTGCAAACAAGGCGATATCGCGTATGACTTCCCAGGGATAGTTGGGGCACTCAACACCGAACTTTATTGATTTGGGCGCGCTCATGTAAACGCCTAACCCTTTGCTTTGATGTACCGAAACTTAAGCCTTTTTTAGCTCGTAGGTGATTTTGCCATTGGGCAACCGCAGTGGCGTGAGTTGGAGATCCATGCCAATGCGGATTTCGTTTTCATTAATGTCTTTGCTCAAAAGCGCATATACATTCACGCCTTCTTCACAGTGTGCCAAGGCGATGGTATAAGGCATGTCGTCCTCGAAGCCTGTGGGGGCAAAATGAGCAGTGGTATACGTGAGTAGTTTGCATCTTCCGCTCAACTCCTCCCACGTCATGTCCGTTGACAAATCGTCTGGGCAGTCAGCCCTGGGAGGAAAGTAGAGCTTCCCGCATCTGCTGCATCTGGTCGTCATTACCTTTCCTTCCTCTAAATACTTTACAAAATCCGCAATCTTGGTCTCTGAAATGTAGCTTATCTTCCCAAACTTACCAAAACTCACAGAGGTCACCTTCTGAGTATCGTCACATTTCCGTATACTCCAATTCCCCCAATGTTATGAACCAGGCCGACTTCGGCGCCGTCTACCTGGGTTTTGCCAGCCCTTCCTTGGAGCTGGAGCACGATCGTTCGGATCTGTGAGCCTCCGGTTGCGCCTATTGGATGCCCTTTGGATAACAATCCTCCGTCAACGTTCACGGGGATTTTGCCCCCTATGTACGTTTGCGACTCCTCTATTAGTTTGCCGCCCTCGCCTGGTTTGCAAAATCCCAGATTTTCATACGCCATTATCTCGGCTATCGTAAAGCAGTCATGCACCTCGGCGACATCCACATCCTTCGGCTCTATGCGAGCCATCTTGTAAGCCTCCTTTGCTGCCTCAATCGCACATGTGAGACCAATCAAATTTGTTCTGCTCGTAGTAGATAGAGTATCGCTTGCAGCGCCTATTCCCGCCACCCAAACCGAGGTGTCCGTTATCTTCTTAGCCTTTTCCTCGCTTGCAATAATCACGCACGAAGCGCCATCGGCGTTTGCGCAGCAGTCATACAGCTTCAACGGGTTTGCTATGGCTCTAGCGTTCAAACATTCTTTCAGCGTTACAGCTCTTCGATACATGGCTAAGGGGTTTAAGAGCGAGTATTTTCCGCTTTTAACCTTAACCTTCGCCAGTTGCTCTTCGGTGGTTCCATACTTCTGCATGTGAGCACGGGCGTACATCGCATAGCCAGCGGGCATCATAGTGCCGAAAGGCGACTCCCACTGTACGTCTGCGCCTCTACCCATCCTTTCCTGGACTTCTGCCGAGGATATTTCCGACATCTTCTGGAAACCAATCACCGCAACTGTGTCGTGAAGCCCGGATTTTATGAAGCTGTACGCAACTTTTACTCCGGTGCTGCTTGAAGAGCAGATGGACTCGGCGTAAAATGTGGGCTTGGGGGTTAGACCGAGATATTCGGATATAAGTCCGGCTGGGCTTCTCTGCTTATCATATTCTGGGGCTGAACAAATTATTGAGGCGTCTATCTCCTTAGTCGTGAGGTTTACGTCTTCTAGAGCGTCCCGGAAAGCCTCGAAGCAAAGCTCTCGAATGCTCATCCCGCAATTTCTGGAAAATGGCGTTTGACCCACTCCTACAATTGCAACTCTCATCGCATGGTCCTCCTATGCTGATAAATTCGTTAAGACCATATAAGATTACTGAAAAAGAGACTTCAACTAAACAGCAAGAGAACCGCCACGAAAAGAAGCAGCCTTAACATTTGGATATATATGACTTTTTCTTATAAACCCCGTAATACATTCGCGCACAGCAATAACTGCGTGAAAAAGATCAGGCTTTCCAGTAGCGCCACAAAGCTTATGATGCTTATTACTTCTCCTTGCGTGTGCTTACAGGCTTTTCCTTACCTACAAGAGCGAAATACGCACTGATGAAACTGCCCCAGAAACTAAAAGCTCCACCAACCATTGCAAACACTATGCCCATTTCTAGACTGGGAGGTTGTATAATTATGGCGCCAATTTGTACAGTCGAGATGTAACCCACCGGTATTCCCACAATCGTTCCAATAAACCAGCCAATGAAACCAGCAACCAAGCTGTCTCTAACTATTGGCTTCCTATATGCTGCATAGATCAGCGAACCTATGATAGGGCACAGCCACCACATATTTATGCCTACTCTTCCCGCTATCGCCCAATCCACCACAGCTATTATAGGAAACACTATCGCCACAATCCAAACAAGATCGACCATTTCAATCAGTCTATACAATTCTAAGAACTAATTATAAAACTTTCCAATGGGTTCTGTCGTAATACACACTTCCAAATTTTTCAGACTTTTCCGCGCACCCAGAGAAAAACCCTGCTCTCCTAATATCTTCTGAAGTTCTCTCTTCTTTTCAGACTTTTCTCATGCGCATGCGTTCCAGCTTTTCGACGTATTTCGAGAGTTTCTCTGATTATTCGGGCTGCAGTCTGAGTTTCCTTGATAACCTCTTTATCGCTCAGAGGATCCCGTATTATGCCTTCAGGGCACTCAATAGCGTCAAGAGGCACAACTCTCAGGCGTCTTACACTGCATTTACTTCTAAATCTGCAGGGGAAGGAGCCTTGGGCAACGATCTTAGCGACAGGTAGCATATGCAACTCACGAAAAATCCATTCGATCTGATCTGCAACAACATTTCCATGATCTTTGGTGTTGCACACGGCTATGGATACGCCCAGCTTACCCATCATAAGGGGCTTCTCTTGGAATGCACAATGGACAAGGGTCATGCCGCATCTCTCAAGGAAGTTTTTGGTCCTAGCGTCAACAGAACCAAAGGAGGGATATCCTCCGATTACTAACGCATCGGCTTCTAGGAGCTTCGGCCTTATCTTCTGGAAATCATCCTGCTTTATGCACTGATTGTCAAGCTGGCATGGAAACACCCCTCCCCATTTGGGGTTATCCACCATGCACCCGTCACACGGATTGATCTTGTACTTGGAAAGCTTGATGAACTCTGACTTCAACCCGGTTGAATCCAGCACCAGTTTAATCAAGCGGTCGGTATTGCTGTTCTTGACGGGGCTTCCAGAGATTCCCAAGATCTCAACCATGATTCCACGTCTAAAACGCTAATCGTTGTTGTTGGCACTTGTTAATAATATTTTTTGGATGGTGTTCTGGTCTATGGATACCATTGGATATCATTAGGTGTTTGAGATGCATACCAAAAGCGCGCGCATACAAAAGGATTATAACTGAATTGAAGAAAACTAGTTAGGGGAAAAAATTTGGATCAACAATTTGGGGCTTGTGGTGTTTATTGTGGTTTTTGTCAAGTTTTTAGACTCAAGAAATACAGATGCTTTGGGTGCGAATGGGGTAACAAAAAATTAAGAAAGCTAAGAAAGTCTCACAGAGGTTGTGCCTTTTGGGAGTGTGTTAGAGAGAAAAACGTAGAATGTTGTTTCCTATGCAAAGAATTTCCATGCGAAATGCATTACGACCCAAAGGGAGCTGTTTACACAAAGCAAGCCTTGGACATGTGGAAAGAATTGAGAACAACAGGACTCACCTTAGACGTGTGGAAAGAATTGGGAAGAAGAGGCGATGAGGGAATAAGCGATGAAGACAGCTGAAAGGGCTGGCATGCCCATAACCTTTCTAATCAAGGAAGACCAGAACCTACCGCGCTACTGTTAATAGACTAAACAAGTGTGCGCCAAAAAGCTTATTTGTCTATTAAAGATATGCTATAAAAAGGAGAATTTTATGCCTAAATACGATATCAAATGTAAAGATGTCGTACCAGATTGCTCTTTAGAGATCAAGGGCGCATCGAGCGAAGAAGAAATGATGTCTATGCTCCAAGTACACGCGAAGATATGCCACAAATTGGAGAAGATCCCCCCTGCAACCGTTGAAAAATTAAAAAAGGCCATCAAGAAAAGGTGAACTACTTCATCCTACTCCCCGTTTTTTTCTTCAAGAAAGTCGCTCCACTATTTAGCGAAATTAGAAATCGTGACTATATTATCTACATGAAGCGCGCGCGCTTTCACTTTTTTGCTAGAGCGATCTTTTCAAGGTAGTCTTCTCGCGGTGGACTGAAAACATCCAAGAAAGTACTTTCCTTTATGACTTTAACACTGTGCTGTTCGTTAGGCTTCATCCAATAGAACATGCCAGCCTCAACCAGAAATTTACCTTCTTCAGAAACGAACTCCGCCTTGCCTCTTAAACAAATACCCATCTGCTCGTGAGGATGTCTATGTTCAGGAATAATCTGTCCGGGCTTCAGATGAACCAGCAAAAACATTAACCTACTACCGCTGAAAATAACCTCACTTTCGGTCTCTTTTAATAAGTTAAGTTTCTTGCCCTCTCCTGCTTTAAGAACCTTCATTCCAAGCCCACCAAGAGTTCTTTGTATAGCATTTCCTTATTTAGCTTAAGTTTCTTGCGCTATAACGGGCGCGTAGACTGCCTTTTACTCGCATGCACACGCTCTTGGTGCTAACGTCAGGAAAGATTTTAAGTATCATAAGTAAAAATAAATCAAGTGATGAAAGTTGAATAAGATTGTATCTGCAAGCGTAAGGGCTGCATTATCTAACCCAGATCTAATGACAAGCGACCATATCTCAGCTCTCACAAAAGGTCATGGAGGGTTGAACATTGCTGCAATCTGTGCAGCCAACGCTATATCGTTAGAATTACTTGAAGGTAGAGACATCACAATGAAACCTCTCAATCAGCCTGAGATTGAGGTAGACATGGTGATTCGTAAAGGCGTGGAGGCAGCAAAATTAGCTGGCGCAATTCCGGCTAATGCCGCTCTATTGACTGCCGGATTAATTTACATAGCTGGGTCCAATGTACGGGCAGGGTGTCCAGCAGGTAATCGAAAGCTAGGTGCTAGCGCTAGGATGATAGCAGGAGCAGACAAGGGCGGTGTCCTTCTTATTCCAGCTGGAAAATCGACTAATAAGATCACTGCGTTTCCAGCTGTACACGCTATCCACCACGCTATGATGGAAGAGAAGCTTACGAAGATTCAGGGGGCTACTCTGCCAGGAGGAGTGGGTGGCGCCCTTTATGGCCATGGCGCCCTTGGGGAAGACTTCGTTTTTCCAGAATTGACTGAGAATATTGCAAGGATTGGTACTGAGGCCATGTTGAAAGCCTATTCAGGCATGGGAATGAGGCCAAATCCTTTCATGTCAGCAATTTTAGCGACTGCCGCCACAATGGAACTCTTACATGCTGATGCAGAATATGACGTTGAGCATGATGGAGTTTGGTCCAAAACTGATACTGCCCTGATGGCGGGTCGTGCTGCAGCAAGAACCGCTAAACTTCCTGAGAAACTTCACCTCAGAGGTACGAACGAGGAATTCGTTACTGTAAGGTTAATCGGAGATCTTGGATTAATATTTAAGGATATAGGAACACCGACTGTCGTAGGTATAATATCATTTAACGAAATTTTTGCATGTTTCAAGGAAAGTGATATCTTAGGAACGGGTAGCAGTGGAGGGCCTATTTGTCCACCTCAAGGACATCAAGGGGTTGCTGACAGTGCGATAATCCTTAGGGTTCTTGCACAAACCAAATCTATAGATGATGCCATACAAGCTGTCAAGAAAAACAAAGAAACATTCATCGATCCAGAGATGGCAATGGTTGCAAGTAATACCATTGCAAGAAAGGCCGAGCAAGTCATGTCAGGTCCCGTGACGGATGCGATAATACGCGCTACTGAAGAAGAGACACTGGAGGCTTTAACCAAGAGAGCGGAGGAAGCCTTCGAGAGTTTGACAGCTGGCAAGAGTCTCGCTGAGGTGGTCAGAGATCTAGAGTATAAGAGAGTTAAAAAGATAGAAAAAAGCACTGCTAGCCTGTTAGGGAAGAGGATGGGAAAGAACATAGAGATAGGCGTAAAGAAGTTAAGAGGAGGCGCGAGAAGACCAGACGACTTCTCTAGGAAATATTACGGGTTCGACATAGACGCTGATGTTGAGATAACTCTCGATGGCAAAAAAATACTTCTTGAGGGACTTTCTCACAAAATCATACCTGATGCTGTTATAAACAAGAATAAAGAGTTTTATGATGTCATTCCTATAGCAGCGCTTCCAATTCGTGAGCTCATGATGTCTGCACACACTATCATCAATGTAACTGTACCTGTAGCCGTCGCCTGTGCCATGAACAAGGCAAATCCAGAGGAAGCATCACGGGAAGCAGAAGAAGCCGCCTACGTCACAGCTTGCAGACCGGGAGCAAAGTCAAGGGCCAGGAAAGTTGGAGAAATAGCGTTGAGGTTGATGGGAGAACCTTAAAACGGTTTCTCCCACACCTTTATCAATTGGTGTAATGGATGCTAATCGTTGCAGCTGTGGATGACGTTTCGGGAGATACGGCCTCCTACGTCATAGACAAATTGCTCGATAAAGGCGCAAAAAACGTTCATGTAACCCAAACTGTAACGAAAAAGGGAAGGATTGGTCTGGTCTTCTTCGTAGATGTCGATGAAGAGAGCCTCGACGATGTCGCTGAAGTTATTATGACCGAACTCGGTTCTATCGGATATAACGTGATTAGTACTAAGCACTTTCAAGCGAACACCAGAGTTGCACTGCACAAGGTTATTATCAGATCCAAAAACGATAGCTTTGAAAGAACAGTTAGAATTAAGTCGTCCATTTCTCCTAAGGGAAAACTGATCAAAGTCGATCTGGAATTTGACGGCCTTGTAAGAGTCATCGAAGGTGCAAAGAAGAAGCTAGGGGTTGACTTGACTTTGCGAGAGCTCAAGAAGAAAATACAGGAAGAAGTAGGGACTGGGCGAGATGAAACTATATTAGAACTGCGTAGCTAACAAACTTGGGCGTCTTAATTCTCTCCTTAAAGTTGCTTAGAAGATTAGTTTCTTGTCTATCCATTCGGGGAACCAGTGATAGTATCTCAGCGGCTTCGCTTTTCTCAACCCAGCATATGTCGCCTTTACTAACTGAATCGTTCCCTTACCGTCTCTATATAGTTTGGCTAGTCCCTTCTTCTCGAGGGAGACCAAAAGCTCGTATAATTTTTCGTCTTTAATGTTTCCGAATCTCGTTTTGATGTCTTCGCAACTCATGTAAAGTCCAGGGTTCACTCGATAATCTTCGGCGAGAACCGAAAGGATGTTTTTCTCATTGATTTCAGTTATGACCTTGGGCTTCGGCGTTGAGATTGGAACCTTCAGTTTTTCATGCATCCTTCTAACGGGCATCTTCAAATCTTCAGCTAACGCTCTGATTCCCTGTCTGAAGACGACCATCCTCATAACTTCGCTTGTTCCAGCGCCTATCTGGTTGACCTTCGCATCTCTAAGGAAGTCTTCGACGGGGTAAAACTTTGTCCAACCGTCTCCCCCCATGACTTGCGACGCTTCTGTCAAAACACGTTCATAAGATTCAGGTGTATAGAGCTTCGCCAGAGTCGCCTCCAAAACCGCTTCTGCGTTCAAATCCATCAGGTGAGCTGCGTAGTACACCGTTAGCCGTGAAATCATAAACTTGGCAATGATGTCTGCTATCTTAAACTGGTTAACCTCCCAGTCGATTGTTGGTCTTCCAAACTGGATTCGCCTCTTTGCATGACAAACCGCGTATCGCAAGGCCTCTTTCATTGGACCCAACATTCCTGCAGAAAAAAGGGTTCTCTCAAAGTTTAAGCCCTCTATGAGAACTTTCCAGCCATCGCCCTCTTGACCAATTCTGTTCTCAGCAGGCACCCGAGTTTCATCGAAGTCTAAATATCCGTTTGGAAGCCCAACCCAACCCGCAAGCTCGTTTATCCTCTCAACCGTGAAACCCGCTGTACTCTTCTCAACGATGAAGGCGCTTAGATGTCTGTATTTGGCTTTATCCTCTGGTCGGTCGCTGGTTTTCGCATATACCAGGTAGATGTCTGCCACTCCGGCGTTTGTTATGAAACGTTTCTTTCCGTTGATAACGTATTCGTCACCCTCCAGCCTGGCGGTTGTCTCGATGCCCGCTGCGTCTGAACCCACTCCTGGTTCGGTTATGCATATGGCTCCGAGCATCCCTTTGGCGACGCGTGGAAGCCACCTTCTCTTCTGTTTTTCTGTTCCGAACTTTAGAAGCTGCTCTGTTCCACCAAACATTGTCACCGAATAAGCTCCGGTCAGAGCGGAGCAGACACGACTAAGCTCTTCAGCTACGATGCAGCAACCAGTAACTCCTGTGCCAATTCCTCCATACTCTTCAGGTATTAAGGCGCCAAACCATCCCTTTCTAGCAATCTCTTCCAAAAGGTCTTTGGGGAATTCTCTTGTCCAAGATATTTCCTCACCCCTTGACAAGTTTTGGTCAGTAAATGACTTCGCCTCTTTCATTAGGCTTTTCTGTTTTTCACTCCACCATGGGAAAGACTCCATACTAAACACCACGGATAGCATTGGCTAAGGACCTTATCAATTTTAAACTTTCGCTTAACATCAAGAAAATTGCATGAAGTTGCTAGGAAAATTCAACATACTATAAGTATCTATGGCAAACACATAATTTTGGATTCGTGTAAAAAAGGACCTACCTTTCAATCGTTTGCTTCCTTCACTGCTTCATTTCAAAGATTGAGATATTTGCCTGCTCTCTTCTTTATTTCGTCCCTCTCTTTCAAAAATCTGGGTCCAGAAGGTATAACCGCCTTGGAAAAGTGCTCGAGGAGAGCATCCTCGCTCCAACGGTGACCCTTTAAACTTTCCGGATCGAAGACGAGCTTGGTTTCATTATTCACAGTCTTAAACTCAGCCCTGGCTTGACAAAGCGCGCACTCCAGTATTCCATTTTTCACCGAGAAGAGATTCTGATGGCAGACGGGACACTCACCCTGATCCCCAAGATAGATTCTCTCTTCTGCTGGTTTGCTAGCGGCTTCGAAAATGTTTGAACCGAGTTTCCTTGCCCTTTTCATGGCGGAGTCATCAAGCAAGATTTCGCCGGGCCCTTGAGCGTAGAACATCGCTTGGTCGATGACTCTTAAGCCACAGGAGAACATGAAAACATTAAGTACGGGCAAAGTGAAGGTTTCCCATCCTCTGACACCAGCAATTCCCATAACGGCTCCTGGCTTTGCCACATGTTGAAGTGCCCGAACCTGGAACGCAATGTTTCGGTCAATAATCATTTTTATTACTCCTACTGGACCCAAAAGGTACGTTGGGGCTCCCAGTATGACAGCGTCGCTTTCCACCAACTCGTCTCGAAAGGTGCGCCACCCATCTGGAATTTGGCACTTTTCTTGCTTAAAGACACATGCCATGCAGCCTTTACATGGCTCGATCCTTAGGTCTGTAAGCCTTAGTACATCGACTTCGGCTCCACGGTGCCGGGCTTCCATGAGTGCTTCTTTTACCAAAACTTCTGTGTTTCCTAGCTTTCTGTAACTGCCAACAAGGCCAAGGATTCTCATTCAATTCCATCCTTGATGGTTATAATAACTTTATCTTCAATTAATAAATGTTCAAAAAGGCGGGGTTATTCTCGTCAGTCAATTCGAGAGTCAATGCTTTCGTGTAACGTACTGAGAGATACGCTTAAACTTTAGGACAGAAAATACGGGTTAATCAAGCTCTAAAGGTGAAAATGGATTGAAGAAATGCGTGGTTATTGACGCTGTGAGAACTCCTATAGGAAAGTCGGGCTGGGACGGTATGAAAAAGGGAGGATGTTTCGCCCATGTCTCTGCTCAAGTTCTTCTGGGGTCGGCGGTTGCGGAACTGGTAAGGCGAGTTAAAAGTAAATCCAGCGCATTTGACCCTAAAGAGATTGAGGATCTGGCAGTTGGATGTTTAAGTCAGATTGGAGAACAAGGAGGAAATATAGGAAGGCTTACGGTTTTCTTGGCAGACCTTCCGGATGAAATCGCAGGGATGACAATCGACAGGTATTGTAACGCTGGACTGCAGGCGATAAACTCTATGGCTCAGGCTATAATGTCGGGATGCGGCGACATAATGATAGCTGCAGGCGTAGAGCACATGTCTCATTACCCAATGATGTCAAGCATCAGCGCTGCAGAGTCTGCTGGATTTCCGGTAATGATTAGCGACAAGATATACCAAAGAAACGTTTTCATCCCCATGGGTGTTTCAGCAGACATGGTTGCCAAGAAATACGGCATAACACGCGAAGAATGCGACAGATTCGCCCTTTGGAGCCACCAAAAAGCCACAAAGGCGCTAAGGGACAAGGAATGGTACAGCAAAAGAATCGTGACAGTATCTGTTCCACAACCGGATGGGACAACAAGAGCAATCGACACAGACGAGACTGTTAGAACTCAATCTTTAGACGAACCAGACATAGCTTATGAAAAACTCACGAAGCTTGAACCACGATTCACACCAGACGGAGTCCACACTCCTGGCAACTCATCCCAGATAGCAGACGGAGGAGCCGCCGCAATGCTCATGTCTGAAGAGAAAGCCGACGAGTTAGGGTTAGACCCACTAGCGACCATAAAATCTATGGCTGTAGCTGGTGATGATCCCACCATAATGCTTCTAGGACCTATTCCCGCCATGAAAAAAGCGTTAAAGAGAGCAGGCAACCTAACAATGAACGACATGGACATAATTGAACCCAACGAAGCCTTCGCAAGTCCACCGCTTGCCTTTGCCAAGGAATTCGGATACGCCTTCGACGACCCCAGAGTCAATCCCACCGGTGGAGCAATAGCCCTCGGCCATCCCATAGGAGCAAGTGGAGTAATATACTTCACTGAAATGATCTACGAGATACAACGAAAAGGGCTTCGATACGGAATTCAAACATTATGCGGTGGAGGCGGAGTAGGCATAGCCACAATTGTGGAGAGGAAAAAGTAAATTAAATCTTACTTAAAAAGTGTGCACTGAGATAGAGGGAAAAATGTGACGATCAGTTTTGCTGGAAAGAGGGTTTTAGTAACGGGTGGTGGGGGTTTCATAGGCTCCAGGCTTGTTCACGCATTACTGGCGAGAGAGTGCAGGGTAAAGGTTCTTGATGTTCAGCCAGGCCCTCTTAAGGATGAGACTAGCCCAAATTTAGAGCTGATAGGCTTAGGAAGTGATGAGCTACGTGGCGGCATGGCGGATAAAAGTCTCGTTGACGAGGCTATTAAAGATGTGGATGTGATTTACCATTTAGCAATCAACTGGGATGCAGTTACCTGGAGTCGCATGCATCCTCTCGCGGATGTATTTGATGCTAATATCAGAGGCACCCTTAATCTTCTGGAAGCAGCCAATTCTCACGGAGTGAGACACTTTCTATTTGCAAGCAGCTGCGCGGTCTATGGAGGGGCGCATTCTCAGCCTGTAGATGAGGAGACAGTCTGTAAACCTGAGCTGTGGGATGGAGACCCCGGGCCTGCATACGGCATAGTGAAGCTCACCACAGAGAAGCTCTCTCTCATGTATCATCACCATTATGGGTTACCAGTCACCGCCTTTCGGATAGAAGTCGTATTCAGCGACGACGAAGCACAGCTCACTGGTAGAAAAGATGTTGAGAAAGTGCTTAATGACGAGGACATTGAAGTTGTGGATGGTGAAGGTTGCGCGAGCATCCATGTTGACGAAGTAATCGCTGCTTTTCTGCTTGCCACTCTAAACAACAATGCATACGGCCACGTTTTCAACATTTCAAATCCTGCAACATACATTACCTACCAAGAACTTTACCAACTCATCATTCAATTGACTGGTTCGAAGAGTGAAATCAGAGTACTCCCGAACCCGGAGCCTACAGGCCCTATCTCGGAATCCATAGAGAAGATACAAAGAATCTTGGGTTGGACCCCTCAAAAAACCAAAGAGGACCTTAAAAAGGCAGTAGCTCAAACTGTTAAATCCATATTAACACGTTATAAAAAATAGTGTTATTCCTTAAGTAGCGAGAAGGAAGCATCATGAAGACGCTGGACCCGAAGTATATTCCAATCTTAGAAGAGAGGTATGGCCGCTACTGGTGGCCAGTAGAATACCCAGAAGAAACCTCAAAAGACTCCTTCAAGAATTTGATAATCACTGTTCTTTCTCAGAATACGAGCGAAATAAACTGCGTGAGAGCCTATAGGGGATTGGCAGCAAAATTCGAGGTAAAACCAGATGTTTTGGCAAAGGCGAAAATTGAAGAAATAAGGGAAGCTATTAAGAGCGGCGGCCTCTATAACGTCAAATCAAAAAGGATTAAGGATCTTTCTCAAGCAGTCTTGGAAAAGTTCAGGGGAGACGTATCCTCGGTTCTCGCCTTGCCCAAAGAAGAAGCCAGGCGGAGGCTTATGGAACTGCCTGGAATTGGCAAGAAAACGGCTGATGTTTTGCTTGCGCAACGACATTCGTACGCTGAAGTTATGGTTGTGGACACCCACATGGAAAGAATAGCGAAAAGGCTGGGGTTAGTTAAGCCAGACGCAAAATACGAAGAAATTCAAAAAGCCTTAAAGGTTTTCATACCGTGGGATAAGGGAGAAAGAACAGGCGGCTTGTTATGGCTTCTGGCAAAGTACACATGCAGAGCCCAAAATCCAAAATGCCATGAATGCCCAATTATAGAATTATGTGACTATGGAACCAAGGTTAAAGAGGAAGAGTAGGCAGCGGCCTTCTTATCCCTGCTATAATTCTAAACTATTTGGTTCAAATACTACGAAAATTGAAAGAGTTGCAGTTGGTGGGTAAATAAAACGCGCTAGATTTTGGAACTTGTTATTTTGCTATTGCTCCGCCGATTAGACCTCCAATGGCTGCGATTATTCCGCCAAAGAGACTTAGGAATATTGCCAGAGTTCCAAAAGCCAAGCCTACTAATCCGCCTAGAAGTCCGCCCAAGATGCCGCCTAAAATACCGCCTATCGCCACTGCCCCTATGACTATGAGTATTGCAGCGATTATGCCGCCAAATATGCCGGCGAGAAAACCAGCTAATGCCCCCCTGCCTGGACCACCCCTAGCTATCAACCCTGCAACGAATCCACCGATCAGGTGGCCAATTATTGGAAGCCATAGGCCAAGAACAAGAATTACTAGAAAGCCAATGAATGCTCCCAACCATAAGCTGCCTGGATCATCTCCCAAACTATTACACCTGACCCGTAGATGTTTTTTGACTACAATAAAAGACTTGCTAGACTTCTGCAAGTAAAAGTATGAACTTTGGATTATAGGTCTAATGGAATTCCATAACATTCTTTGAAAAATGTTTCCTTCAAAGCCTTTCTAGATCTTGCAGGTGGACTCTCGTCGGGAAAACCAATAGGAAGTAGAGCGATAACCGCCAATTTTTCAGGGATTTTCAAAATCTCTTTAACCTCGTCTTCTTTGAATGCTCCAATCCAACACGTTCCATATCCGAGAGCGGTCGCGGCCAAAACCATGTGTTCTATCGCTATCATTGGGTCTTGCTTGTAGGGGGTTCTAGTTGAAGAGATGTTCGATTTCGGCATTATTCCCGGGTCGCCTAACGCTACAATCACAGTATCGGCGTCCGCAATGAACGTCTGATTGTTTGCCGCTATGGATAAAGCCTTCTTTGTTTCTAGGTCTCTGACTACTATGAAATACCATGGTTGACGGTTACCGCCCGAAGGGGCTAGGCGGCCAGCTTCTAAAATCTTTTTTAAATCCTGCTGAGCTATCGGACTAGGCTTAAACTTTCGTATACTCCTTCTTTTCTCTACAACTTCAAATAAATCCATATTACTTCCCATTCCGTTAATGCGTGTATAACAATTGACCCGAATTAGTTTTAAATTTTTCAATAGCCTAAAAAATATCAATTTTTATATTGATGGCTGTGGAAATAACAAAATGCGTCTCGCTTTACTTATTGGAATGTGCGTTAAATGAAAAAAACAATATTCAAAAAACTTGAGGCTCAAGGATTGATAGCAAATTATAACCACTATAGAAGGAATTTGCCTCCAAAACTTCCCGAAAGGGTCTACATTTGGGATGAAACTCTGAAAGAGGGAGTTCAGACCCCGACGACTTTTTTGACTTATGTGGAAAAAGTTAAGCTTGCTAAAATGATGGATGAGATGGGCGTATCCCTAATAACAGTCGGTTTTCCTGCGTTCTCTGAAGAGGAAAAGAATGATGTTAGGAGAATTGCAAATGAGGGATTTCAGCAGGCGCGCCTTGCTGCTTCAGCGCGTGTAATTAAAAGCGACATAGATGCTTGCTTAGAATGTGGCATAAGGGAAATCCTCATATTCACACCCTTCAATGGGCTGAACCGTCAGTACAGGCTGAAAATGACCAAAGAGCAAGTCTTAGAAAAAACCGTTGAGTCTATCGAATACGCAAAAAAACACGGGGCAACGGTGAATTTTGTATTAGAAGACGCTTCAAGAACACCGCTTGAAGAAATTTTACAGATTTTTGAGGCTGCGGTGAAGGCTGGGGCAGACCGACTGGTGATTGCAGACACTGTCGGGTTCTTAAGGTCGTTATCAATGCGCTACCTCATTTCACACATCAAAGAAGACCTTTCAAAGCTAATCACTAAAGAGGTTCCGCTCTCAGTCCACTGCCACAACGACTTTGGTCTGGCAACGGCAAACACATTGGCGGCTGTTGAGGAGGGTGTGGCATACGTGCACACGTGTATTGCTGGGTTTGGCAAAAGGGCTGGAGTTGCACCCTTGGAAGAGGTTGCTGTCGCTTTGGAACTCCTTTATAATATAGACACGGGCATATATATGAAGAAGCTTTATAGGCTTTCGCAGCTGGCTGAGAAAAGTTTTGCCCTACCCATACAATATCATAAGCCAATAATAGGTGAAAACGCCTTTTCTTATGAGGTAGATGAGCATGTCCAAGGCATGCTCGCTCATCCTCTCATATACGAACCTTTCCCGCCTGAAATCGTTGAAAGGGGAACGTTGTTCTACATGGGTAGGCAAGCAGGAAGGCATCTGGTTGAGAATCGTTTGGAATCTGCCGGGATCAAAGCCACTCCAAGGCAGATAGACGAAATAGTTAGGAGGCTAAAAAGTGTGCAGGAAAGCCAAGACAAAGGCGGAACGCAAATGACATTTTACCAGATAAAAAAACTGATGAGGGAACTGCGGAAAGGCTTAACCGAAGAGGACTTCTGGAAAATAGTTGAACAAATCACAGGACAAAAGCCTAAGGCTTCTATCGTAACACTCGAAAACGTCAAGAAAGGTTGAAGAAGAATGAGGAAACCCCTCTGGGTACCTTCCGAAGAACGCATAAAACAGGCTAATATAACACGGTTCATCAGCTTTGTCAATAAAAAATACAGTCTTGTAATTGACTCTTATGAAAAATTGTATAGCTGGTCGATTGAAAATATACCGGATTTCTGGGCGGCTATGTGGGAATTTGGGCGGATAAAAGCTTCCCGCGGATATGATGTCGTGGTCGACGACTTAAGCAGGTTCCCCGGCGCAAAGTGGTTTATTGGGGCTAGATTAAATTTCGCCGAGAACCTCCTAAGATATGGAGATCGCCATGTGGCCTTTATATTCAAGGGAGAAACCCGGAAATCAGCCAGAATAACCTACGCAGAACTATACAATTCTGTGGCACGTCTGGCTAAACCACTACGCGAAATAGGAGTTTCTCCCGGTGATCGGGTTGCCGCCTACATGCCCAACATCATGGAAACTGCTGTTGCCATGCTTGCCACAGCAGGTATCGGAGCTATATGGTCTTCTTGTAGTACCGAGCTCGGCCCAGGAGCGGTCATGGACCGTTTTGGCCAAATTGATCCAAAAGTCCTGTTCGCTGTTGATGGGTATCCGTATAAGGGGAAGACCTTTAACATTTTGGCTAGCGTTGAGAAAATCGCCAAGGAAATATCTTCAATTGAGAAAATCGTTGTAGTTCCCTACATGGAAGAAAAACCCGATATTAGTTATATTCCTAACTCTGTGCGTTATAACGATTTAATATCTCAAGAAAGACAACCTGAAATTCGATTTGAACAACTGCCCTTCGATCATCCGGTTTATATCATGTTTTCCTCTGGGACAACAGGTAAGCCGAAGTGTATGGTTCAAGGAGCTGGCGGAGTTCTCATCAACCACCTAAAGGAGCTAATACTCCATACAGATCTAAAACGAGAAGACAAAATCTTCTATATAACAACCCCGAGTTGGATGATGTGGAATTGGTTGATAAGCTCCCTAGCAGTAGGGGCCACTGTTGGGTTGTACGATGGCAATCCTAATTACCCCGATTGGGGTGCCATGTGGAGCTTGGTCCAGGACGAAAAAATAACCATCTTTGGCTGCAGTGCAAGCTACATCAATTATCTCAGAAGCGTTGGCGCTAAACCCGGAAAGGTCTACGATTTGTCATCTTTGCGAGAAATATCTCAGACTGGTTCTCCTCTTTCGCCTGAAGGATTTGAGTATGCTTACAGAGAAATCAAAAAGGATTTGCACTTTAATTCCATCTCGGGAGGCACCGATATCAACGGGTGTTTTGCCGCTGGGACGCCCATACAACCCGTGTATGCTGGGGAATTGCAGGGTCCAGCCCTAGGAATGAAGGTGAGGGCTTATGATGAAAAGGGCAATTCTGTGGTTGACCAAGAGGCAGAACTCGTTTGTGAGGCGCCTTCTCCTTCCATGCCCATTTACTTCTGGAAAGACCCAGATGGCAAAAAATACAGAGAAGCTTACTTTGGTTTCTATCCTAACGTTTGGAGGCACGGCGACTGGATCATAATTCACAGCGACACGGGTGGAATAACCTTTTTAGGGCGTTCTGATTTCACCCTGAAGCCTTCAGGAGTGCGCATAGGTCCAGCCGAAATATACAGTGTTGTGGAGAAATTTGAGGAAGTCGCCGACAGCATGGTTGTTGGACAAGATTGGAAAAGAGACCAGCGCATTATCCTTTTTGTCAAACTTGCCCCCCGATTCCAATTAACAGAGGATTTAAGAAGTAAGATTAAAAGAGCCTTACGTGAAGAAGCTTCTCCTCGGCATGTTCCAGCCCTAATCATTGAAGCGCCTGATATTCCTTATACTTTTAACATGAAGAAGGTTGAAAGCGCGGTATCCAACATAATACATGGAAGGCCGGTCACGAACAGAGACGCTTTGATTAACCCAGAGTCACTGGGTTTTTATGAAAAAATTCTTCCTGAGCTTCAAAAAGATTAGAGTCACAATGAATGGATAAGGAAAGAAGGCTGATGAAGATGACATCTTGCAGATAATGCTAATTACCCTCTATAGTCTCTAGCCTGGGATAGGTTCAGATATCGATTTAAAATATCGACGTAAAGACACGATTCCTCATCCTTTATGAAAATATCCGCAACATGAGCACAAAAGAGTATTTCGTTGCAGATAGAGAGAGTTAAAATGTTGAATGAGTAAAACTTTCCGCATTTTTGACATTTTATCAAAAGTTCTGGGCGTTCTTAGGAAATGATAGAATAGAAAATTGGGCTTTGGGGGTTAGCTCTTTGGTTTTCTTGGCAACTTTCTTTTTGCGAAGACGACAGCAAGTATACAGACCATCATAAACGATGACAGAAATATAACTGATGGAAATTCAGGTACTATTGCTATTTCGTGTTCTGAGTGGGTGTAGTTTACATATATGTATATGTTTGTTGGGTCTGTCCAGTTTCTGAAAGGCCAAGGCTCACCGTTTAGGAGAACCGTGAAGTTGCCATGCCACAAGTCTTCAACGATGACGTTAGGAATGGTTACTCTGCAGAAGCCAGCCTTTCCCTCTATGCCCGTCACATTGAAACTTAGCGTTTTCTGCGTTACATTAAGCTTAAAGTCCGAAGGAGTAGAATTACTGATGATGTCGACACTGTAGGCTTCCCCATTCCAAGTGCCAGCGTCAAACGTGTTGAACGGAGCCATAAGCGGATATCTGTCAATTTTTTCTGCATCAATATCATAAGTAGTGTCGCCTATCCCGTCGCTCCCAGTCATGTCCTGATAAGGACCATTATAATCATCTACTCCAGTGTAGTCGCTCCAATAGTTGCCTCCAGAAGGATAACCATTGTCCCACAAGTTGCCAGAAGAACTTGGAACGTAAGCTTGGAGCCAGTTATCCATGAAGTTGTTGTGAAAAATCTTGTTGCTTGAAGAACTATAAAGCCTGATGCCAATATTGCTGTTTTTTATGGTGTTTCCGTATATGCTGTTGTTGCTTGAAGATACTAGCCAGATGCCGCTGTGTGTGTTTGTTGATATGTGGTTTCCGGTTATTTCACTGTTACTCGTTGTCCACAGTTCCACACCAACTGTTGTGTTGGATATTTCGAGGTTTTCCATTCGTATGGCGTTACAGTTGACGAGTATCACTTGCCCTGCATCTTCTATTATACGATTGGATACACCTTCAAGGTAAACGAGAGGTTTACCGTTTACTACATTACCGTCTACCACATTCCCATAAGATTCATCAACATATAAACCATCTTTGACAAAAATATTGTCAGTTATGCTGTTATTTGAAGACCTTAAGAGTTCGATGCCCCAACAGTTATTTGTCACATTGTTTTCACTTATACTGTTGTGGCTTGAATAGGAAGAGAACCATATAGCTATCCTATTGTCTGTTATGTTGTTTCCAATAATGCCATTGCCGTCTGAAGAAACGAGCCAGACGCCAATCCCATTTTTTGATATGTCATTATCAGTTATGCTGTTGTTTTCTGAATAGGCAAGACGTATGCCCCTGCCGTTTTCTGTTATGTTGTTTGCAGCTATGGTGCTATTAAAAGAAGAACTGAGCTCTATACCGTAGTTGTTGTTTGTTATCTTGTTTCCAGATATGTTGCAATTTCTAACATGGTCGAGTGCTATGCCGATGTAGAGCGGACCGCTCTCCAATTGGATGCTGCTTTTTATCGTGAAACCTGTTACAGTAACATTGTCTTCAGTTATTACCAGGACCTTCACCCCTCCCGTTTTGCCGCCGTCAATAATCGTTGTTTCACGGTTTTCACCAACCAATGAAATGTTGCCCTTATTCACAAGTATATTATTCTCATAGTATGTTCCATTTCTTACAGATACTGTGTCTCCTGCACTTGCTGCGTTTATGGCTTCTTGTATTATGTGGAAGTCTGCTGGTCCATCATCGTCCACAATCCAAGCTAACCTGTATTTGGCAAGGTCGTCTCCCCCGCCTGTCCATGTGCTTGGTGCGCCTTGCCAAGCGTAAATGTGTCCTTCAGCGTAGCCTAAGCGGCACCCTACGTAGTAGCCAACTCCAAAGGGCAAGTCGGCTAATAGTTCCCAAGTGTTAGTAGATATTGTGTATCGATAGGTGCGGTTGTCTGGTATTCCGTCTGGATGGGCCTGGTTTCCGCTTAAAGCGTAAATATAATCCTGATGGCTCGGCAGCCAAAACCCAGCATAAAGAAGTGAGCCCCCATCTCCGACTCCGCCTGTCCCGCCGCTGTGTGGGAGCGCTGGAATATCAGCCATTGCAGTCCAAGCGTTATCTGCGAGGTTGTAAAGCCAGAAGTCATAGAGCGGTTCACTCTCGAAAAACTCTCCACGCAGGGCATAGAGAGAATCGCCACCCGTCCAAACAAGTGAGGCCCCGTCTCCCATACCAGCCGGGGGATCTGCAGGCGCATCGCTCCAGCTGTTTGTTAATGGATCGTATCGAACGAAATATGTGGGACGTTGCTCGCCACCTATGGTAGCGTAGATACAGTTGTCTACACTAACCCATGTTAATGCGTTACCCTCACCCTGGTCAGCTGTAGTATTCGCCAAAGTTTCCCAAGAGTCGGTCGAGATGCTGTATCGGAAAAACCATCTTCGGCTATCACCCGTGGTCGCCCCACACAATGCGTAAATGTATTCGCCAAAGTCCCAAGCCAAAGCCGTTCCAGTTTTGAAAGCATAACCATCAGGCTCAGGTGGGCTGGCCAGCTCAGTCCAACCATCATCAGCAGGCAAATAACGATAAAAACTCGTGCCTCTCGCAATGTATAAAGCCTTGCCCGTTCCTACAACAGCTTCACCATAAGCGCCGGTAACAGTATCCCTAACCCAAACCCAAGAAACATCCGCACAAACATGAGAAATCTTAAAAACCAAAGTTGACATGACTGCCAACAGTATTATCAGCATTATTCCAGAAACTGCTTCTCTCTTCAATTCCATTCTCCTTCCTCGATACCCAATAACCATACAAACAATTAAAAGCCTTTTGTGAAATACGAATACTAAACAGCAGAGAAAAGTCACAAAACTTCCATAGCCCAGAACAGCCTCAAACACTCGCCAATACTACACAAAAATCAGAAACCAACACAACCAAACATATTTGGCTCCAAATAGAGGGGTCTAGTGCCGTTACACGCACACAAAAACAATAGTAGCCCAGGAGAGATTCGAACTCTCGTTCACAATAATTTCAGATTCTGAACTTTGCGAGAATCACTTTCATACAACTTTATAGTTTTTTGATTCTTCGGACAAATAGTTTCGTGACTTTAGCTTATCAACCATCTTGAAATTTCTGTTTCCTTTTCCGTCTCCAGTTCAACGCCCATGGGTTTGAGAGTTTGTTTTAAGGCTGTTAGTAAGTTTCGAACGTAATCTTCTGTGTTTATCTCAGCTAGGTTCGTCACAAACTCCGCTGGTTTTACCGTGAAGATTTTTCCATAGTATTTGAAGGGTTTAACTTTAATAAATGAAACGGTGTCACCTCTTTTCAATTTCTTGCCAGCGTCAATAAGCTGCTGAGCGCATTGGTAAGGCTGGTGAGCCGTCTTCATGTCATCTATCTTCTCGTTTGGATCAAAATAAAGCCTTACAGAATATGTTAAATCCTCCAACCTAACTTTCCTGTTCTTTAAATCTGATATGGCTTTCAGAGCGATTTCTTTAATTCTCTTCCTTGCCTGCGTGTATTCCTCTTGGTTCTTCACAGTGGAAAGTTCGCCAACACATCTTTGAAATATGTCATTTATGTATTTAGGCGCGTTAGATTTTATTGGCGTAACACCTTTAATGTCAGGCGTTCCGTCAGACAGTATTCCAAAGTAGGCTTTCTTTGCTTTTGGCAAAACACAGAGATTATAACGTTTCTCAACAGCCAAATCTAAATCAAACCTTTCTTTAACGGTCCTGATTAACCATTCAACCTGCTCATTAGAAACGCTATCTAAAAACAGCGAGTCCGTATCACCATAAAGTGGCCGCAAACCCCTTTCCTCTGCAATCTTCCAAGTTTCTTTAAGCGCATAACGCCCATAACCGGTTATTGCTTCGGCGAGGGGTGGACAAGCCAATCCGTGTATTCTAACAGTTACGCCATAGCTGGAAACCGTAATCAACTTTAACAGTTTTGCCGCCGCGCTTGCGATTTTTCTCTCCTCTTCGGGTAGCGATGCGTTCTTTGAGGCTGGTTTGAACAATTTTATTCGCAGGTCCTTTAAGGCACCGACAAGTACAGAGTAGAAGCCTCTTCTCTTTGTGCACACATGATAATCCACATCCGGGATTTTGCTGGTTTTGCATTCTGGATGGGTGCAATCAACCGTTTCGTAGGACAGGTTGAAGCTGTCAATGCAGCTTGGATACAGGCTCTCGAAATCGCACACGACAGTGTTAAAATAGATTCCAGGAGTCGGTGAAACGGTTAAAGCTCCCACCACTCTGTGGGTGGGTTTTCCCCTTCTCAACTCCTCAGAGGTTGGTATAAGAACATTGTTCTTTCTTAAATGGGTGTGAATTATTGATTTTATCCAATCGCTTACATGCCTACTTGTGAAAGCTTCAGCTAGAGGAATGTTAGCTAATCTGGAAAGCATCCATGCAGAGTAGACTCTTTCTTGGACTGTTTCTTTAACTCCAAAGAACTCTGGGCTCAGATTTGGAATAGGCTGAAGAAGAAGTTTAAACCAGTAAAAAATCTGAGCAAACTTTATCGAATCCTTTGCTTCCAACTCCTGGAAGTTTTCTTCAAATTCTTCCCTAGCTTCTGCTGATGATTCTAGAATTGGTTTCAAACTCGTTTCAGAGTGTAACGCTCCGTAAATTAATCCTTTGTCGTATACGTATGATTTTGGAAAATCAATTTCGCTTTCCCAGAGTTGATGGGATCTTCTAGCGGCTTTCGAGGCAATCTTCGGGTTTGGCCAAGAAACTTTCTCTAAGGTTTTTCTCTCGCCCATAAATAAATCGGTCTTTTCTACGGTTTCGACTTCACCGCTGTAATACTTAATGACTTCTTCGTCTTCCTTTGTTGGCGGATATAATATTAAGAAATATGGCTTGTAGTCGTTGTCGATAACTTCTTCAAGTTTTCCATCAGCAGTTAAAAACTTAAGTTTTATCGCGTTTGCTTCGGTTACTATTGCATCGATAAGGTATAAAGCATTCAAAATTTCCTACCCCGCATTAGGCCCAATTCCTTCTGGATCGTAGAAAATTCTTTTTCTGTCAAGTCTTTCGGGTAATTGTACAAGGGGCCGCTTGGTTTCTCGTTGTAATATGGACGGTTGCAGTTGGGGCATCCAGAGGTAAGAAAGGGTTCGCTTTTCTGAGTGATTTGCAGTAAGGTTTGTTCATTAACGCCGAAATCATCGAGGCAGCCTTCCTTATCAAAATGCATGTTCTCATAGCTGGCGATTCCATGGACTATTAGATGTCTGGCAATTTGGATTCGCCTATAACTTTCAACTGGAGGCTGAGACCTATTCTCCAACGTCGTACCGATAATGGGCGTGAAAGCAAAAAGCGCCGGAAGAACACCCATATCCACGCATCGCTGGATGACTTCAACCATTTCCCTTTCGCTTTCTCCCAAACCAACAATCAAATGGGTGCTCACTTTACCCTTTCCAAAAACCTCAACGGCCTCTTCTAGCAGTTTAAACTGCTTTTTCCAGCTATATGGGCCTCCGGCAGAAAAACCCTTAACCTTGTCAAACAGTTCTTCCGTTGCAGCGTCTAATGGTATGCCTATTCTTTCTGCTCCGGCTTCAGCCAACGCTCTTATGTTTTCGCTGTTTAGGGGCTGGCATGAGATTGAGATTGGAACATTGGCTTTCGTGTGGATTGCCTTGACAAGGGCTATCAGGTGGGTGAAAACTTCCGGATAGTTTAAGGCTTGGAGGCAAACACGCTTTATTTCGCCATCCTTGGCAGCCTTCTCTATCCCATCAAGCACACGTTTTGTAGCGAAAACAGGCCATGAAACCCTTGAGAGCATGTCCGCCCTGCCATGGCTTTCTCTAGCTTGTGGACAAAAACCGCAGTTTGCAACGCATTTGTCTTTTCTATAAGTCATCAGATAAGCGGTTGTAGGAGCAGCGTCGAGTTTTCCATTCAAAAGACCAAGAACTATAGCTGAGCCTACCGAAACGCGAATTCTTTTGGGCGTTTCTTGGGCAATAGCCAATCTCACACTCTCTTAGGATGCATTAAATTAGTTAAAGTTTGGCTTAATATCTGTTGCAGAGGAACCCTAGATTGACAAACGATAACGCAAAAAATTTCAAAATTGGTTAGCATATGTCGTCTACTAAGGATTTAGAATTCACAAACAATTTATCCAAAGTAAATGAGATGAAATAGAGGTGTATGTAGATGCGAAGGTCAAAACTTGAATCCTACGGAGACATTTTGGGAGCCTTGGTCAAGAAGCCTTTAACCATCGATAGCATAGCGTATGAAACTAATATGGGTTGTGCCATTCTTAGAAAGCATCTAAACTTTTTGATTAAAAATGGTCTTGTCGAAGAACGAATTTTAGGCAAGAAGACGCTATATGTCGTCACCGAAAGGGGCGCAGCCGTTTCTAAAACCCTCAACTTCCAGAAATACCTCGAAAAAGTGGTAAACAGAATTAAGATGATGGATGAAGCTATACACATTATTCCAACAATTTCAGAGCGCAACGACAAAGAAAAATAAGCCGATGGAAAAACGAAAACTATTAAACAAACTATTGGAGTTTTCTAAGAGAAGGCAATGAAGCAACTTTCGCCCGAAACTGTTTGGCACATGGATGATAAGGAGCTTACAAGACTATTAGATGCCGACCCATTCTTTTTACAATTAAAGAAAATCCATTTTTACGCTCCAAGTTTTATGTATTACAAAACGAGCTATTACTGTTCTTCGCCCACGGATTTTTCAACAATATCAGTAACTGGCAAAGGCTGTACGCTAAAATGCAAACATTGTGGCGGAAAAGTTTTGGAAACCATGTATCCGGCCGCCACTTCTGAAAAACTGTTTGACTTGTGCTCTCAGCTTAAGGGTAAGGGAGCTTTAGGCTGTTTGATAAGTGGCGGATGCATGCCGGATGGCTCTGTTCCCTTAGGAAAATTTGTTGACGGGATTGGAAAAGTCAAACGTGAATTAGGCTTGACGGTGTTTGTCCATACGGGTATAATTGATTTTGATACCGCTGAAAAACTCGGAAACGCCGGGGTTGATGCCGCATTAATAGACATAATTGGTTCAGACGAGACAGTAAGGGAAATTTATAATCTGAATGTAACTGTTGAAGATTATGAGGATTCCTTAAAGGCCTTACACGACGCTGGAATTGCCTTTGTGCCTCATGTTATTGTTGGGCTTCATTACGGAAAGCTAAAAGGTGAGTTGCGAGCGCTAGAGATGATATCGAAATATGAGCCTTCAGCCCTTGTGATAATCGCTTTTATGCCCATACATGGAACAGAAATGGCAACGGTTAAACCTCCAAAACCAGTAGACATAGCAAAAGTTATGGCGTCCGCAAGGCTAATGTTTCCTCAAACGCCTTTAGTCTTAGGCTGTATGCGACCTAAAGGCGAACACCGAGCAAAAACGGATATCCTAGCCATAAAAGCCGGAGTAAACGCCCTCGCTTTTCCAACGGAAGAAGCAATCATTTTCGCAGAAAACCAAGGATACAGCTTATCATTTTCTTCACTTTGCTGTTCACAAATTTATGCAGATGTCAAAGTTTAGAAATTTCCGCCATGTGAAGGCTTGATTTTCGAAGCGCTTCGAAGTAACTGTTAGTGAAAATTTTTCAAGACTACAATACTGCTTTACTACTTGGTTTCAATGTGAAGTCTCTTTTAGCATTTTGAAGCTTACAACTATGGTCCACGCAGACGCTGAAAGTGCAGAAATAGTTTCGGGAATAGCGTCGTTTGAAACAAATCGTGTCGAAAAGTATTCAATCCACACAACCGCCACAACCATTGCTACTACAAAGGTGAACAAGCCCATTTTCACTTTACCCGTAAACGAAAAAGTTGCAACAATAAAAAGCATCGAAATCGGGAAAAGTACAAAAAACGCTACGGAAGCGTAATAATGTATTGGTCTAACGTTTTCCGGGAATACCCCTATAGCAATAAGAGCCATCGTGGCAAGAATGAGAACGAAGGCTCCGATTCTGCCAAGCATTTTCTCGCGTAAAAATATGAATAAGCCCGTTGCAAAAATTAGGGCTAGAATTCCGGCGATTATCAGCCCAGAATTGAATAGAATGGCAGTAACATCTTCTTGGACGCCTAAATCGCTTAGTGCGTTTTCAGTCCAGCTAAACTGTGGATAAGAGGCTATTGCAAGTGAAATAAGTGTGAACGCAACTATGGGGGCGAGGATACCGCTAACCCCAGATATTTTAAGCCAAGCAACATTTTTCAAATTCACGGCAATGCGCTCCTTAGTCTAGGAACAGTTTAGAGTTATTTTTAGGCGTTTCTTAAAAGCACGCTTGATGGGAACGGAAAAAATTAAAAATCGAGAAGTCAAGACTTTATGGCAAGGTTGATAGAAATGCCTAAGGTAAAAGTTGATTGGAGTAAATGCAATGGCGACGGTGTATGCGTTGAGGTTTGTCCGGTAAACGTTTTCGAACTCAAAAACCTGCCTGAATACCCAGACACTCAGAAATCTGTTCCAGTGCGAGAAAGTGACTGCATAGCGTGCATGGCGTGTGTAACATCATGCCCAACGCAGGCGATAACTGTTGAAGAATGAAAGTCACTTCTACAGAACTTCACTTAATAGGTTATATTGTCTGGGACAAACCGCCTAAGCCTCTGCAAAGAACACGTTTTCTCTTTATCTCCCACTTTAGCTTCCCGAATTGCCTGCTTGAGTATCTGAATCGACTCGTCCATGGCTTTACGGTTTACCGGATAAGGTACACCATCCTTTCCTCCATAAGCAAAAGAATATTTGACCGGGTCTTTCCAGCTTGGTTTTTCGCCGTAAATCAGCTCCGCAATCAGGGCTAAACCCCTAACTGTTGCTGGGCCTATGCCTTTGAAGCCTAACAATTCTTCATATTTGCAGGGTTGAAACTCGTAGACTTCCTGTAATGCTTTCCAGTTTATGTTTCTTGGCATGGACAAGACGTCGATTGGGTATTCTTTCCATACGGTGTTTGCGGTTTTTGGCAGCCACTCCTGAAGCGACTTCTGATAGGCTGGTCTAAGCGACATAATCATACGCATAGTCTTTTTTGGCGGTTCTTTGGCCGTGTCCACTGAGGTTTTTCTGCAGCCTTCGCTTTCTTTCGCTGTCATGTCCAAGGCGATGTCGCGTTTTGCGTCGCCAACTATAGCGTTGTGGGGTTGAATAACAAAGTTTCTGATGTTTTCGGAAAGCCAGTGATAGCGCCTTGCAGTGCGGTCTTGTGGACACATGCCCTGCTGGATGACCGCCCACTTCCCATTTTCAGCTACGAGGAATGCGTGATGATAAAGCTGATAACCGGCTTGAATAGCCGCATTGTCGACTTTGGCGCTCATTTTGCTTGCATAACGCAAAGCCTCAATCTTGTCGCTTGAGAAACCGAACTTTTCGCCGACGTTTCCAATCTCTAGCGGAGCCTGTAAAGAAACTTTGCCTTTGCCGCCGCAGACGGCGATGCCCTGTTCTTCCTGAGCGATAGCTTGTTTTAGGACGCCTGTAACGACTGTTGTTACGCCTGACGAGTGCCAGTCGTAACCTAGAACACAGCCTAACGCCTGAAACCAAAAGGGGTCGGAGATTCGCTTTAGAAAGTCGTCTGTGCCATACTCGTCAATAATGATAGTCGTAATCTCTTTGGCGAGTTTGCGCATTCGAACAACTAGCCACTTAGGCGCTTTGCCGTAATGAAGTGGAAGCCTAGCAACGCCTGTTCTCTGCACGGCAACACCTATTCAGATATGAATGTATTCAGAAGAAGTTTAAACTATTCCCTCTGATCTTCTCATGCTTTTAGTAGACGGCCTTCCCGGTCGATTTCTCCACGGTGAATTCGTGTAGTGGAAATTGGAGCATGATTTTCAGAAGGAATCATCTCTATAACCACTACTTGAAGAGGTGACAGCCCAAGCTCCCTTCTCTTCCCATTAATCATAAGGGCTGTAGGCTCGGTCTCCCTACTCACAACTAAGGCTTCAACGCAGCCCTTAGCCAAAGTCACCCCATAAACATCATTCAAAGGAATAATCTTGGCTCTCTCTAAAAATTCATGTTCGCGCAAAAAGGCCTCCAGTTCCTCTAACCTTTGCGAGTAAGGCGCTGTTGGATGCGGCTTATTTAGTTTCTTGACGAACTCGTCGGAGCATAAGCCAATCAGAACTTGCTCGCTCACCTGAAAGGCTTTCATAAGCAAGGCTCTATGTCCCTTATGGAACTCGTCGAAAGTGCCGCCAACGGCCACCATTTTGAACTTTTTCTGCATAGAGTCCTCACCCTTAACTTGCATCAAGTACCTTATAAGACTACTTTGATAGTAGCGTCATTTTTGTCTTGAACTTTTACTTAAGCGTACCTTGCCTAAGATTTCGCTAATATACCTGGGCGATCTTTGTTGTGTATCCGTGTAGATCAAGTGCAGAAAAAGGTTTATTAAGACTCACGATTTGTGATAAATCGTTGTATAAGCCCCGATAAGAGTGGTGTAAAATTGAAAAGTACGTGGGTTTTGTTGCCTTTGTTTGCTCTGATGCTGATAGTTCCCGTGATGGCAAAGCCAGAAACCCTAACAATTCCAATAAAACAAGCACAGTTTCAATGGCGAACAGCACCTTGGGGAGGCTCATTCGGCAGCTGGTCTATGACATATCAGAACTGGGAAACATCCATAGACTTTAGACTCACCGGTAACGCACTGCACACAACGATTAGCTACTCCCCTTCGGTGACCAATCTAACAGGCGCTTCAACAGTTTACGTTTACAACAAGGCAAGTGATCTTTGGATTCAACACGAAGGAACTATTTCATACACATCACCGTACTCAGGGTTGACGATAACTGAATATTGGCGTGGATACCTGAATTTCTCAGCAAAACCAAGTGCCCAGACATTCAAGCATGGGGTTGGATATCAGTGGGGATACGTCTACGGCGAAGATGAGGCCACTGTAAAGGCCCAGTATCCATACGCCATTTGGGACGATACAATGGATGCTTGGCTAGTAGGTTTAAGCATCTACGTGTGGGATCCGGTAAGCGTCACCCAATCCTATGCAATCCCATTCCCAGATCCATTTACAGAACCAGTTCCAGCAAGCGTCTACAACCCATTAGGTCTCTAGGAAGGAACGTTTCCGTTAATGTCCCTAAACTCCCCTCTTTTTACTTTAAAGACAAAACAGGTAAACCTTTGCTCACGGAAGAAAGCTGAGCCTTTTCAAGGATTTTATCTCTCCTCTTCTTAAGCCAAGCAGTTACCGTTGAGAATGGCATTCAAAGATAAACATGGTTAATAGGCTTATGGTTGGTAGGGTGTAAGTTTAAAATAAAAGCGTGCAACAGGTTGCACTTTAATGCTGTTTTGGTTTTGTTTTTTCATTTGCAACATCTAGAATTTTTCTTGCAACTTCTTGTTTAGGGGCTAATGGAACATGGACAACTTTTTTCTCCTCATCTACAATGAAAACTTCGTTCGTTTCGGTTCCGAATCCAACATTTTTTTTACTTACGTCATTCACAACAATTAAATCAGCATCGGCTTCCAAAAGTCTTCTGTAGGCACTTTCAATCAAATCCTTCTCGGATAACTTGTATTCTGCACGAAAAGCCACAAGAAAAGTTCTGGGGCTAATCTTCTTTACACAGTCAATAATTTTTTTAGTGGGCTTCAATTCTAAGTTAAGCGAACGAAGTTCACGTGTTGAAACCTTATAAGAATACGGTTTTTCAAGTGTCCAGTCGGCAGCCGCCGCTACGGCTATAACCATATCATATTTCCTTGATTTTAATTCGGAAACAACCGCTTCATGCATGTGCTCCGTTGTTTCAACAGAAATAATATTTGCCCTCGATGGAGGTGTCGCCGTTCCTGGACCGTAAATGAGTGTTACTTCTGCTCCGCGTTTTAGGGCTTCTTCTGCTATTGCAACCCCCATTTTTCCAGAGCTTCTGTTTGTAACGACACGTATAGGGTCTATGTATTCTACGGTGGGTCCAGCGGTAACCAACACCTTTAATCCGGAGAAATCTTGTCTAACTGTAAGTCTGCGGACAACAGCGTCAGCAATCTCCCTTGTTTCAGCGATTTTTGCCTTGCCTTCTTCAATTCTTGGACCGACAAACTCAACGCCTAACTCCTTTAGCCTCTTAATATTTTCAGTCAATACAGGATGGTTATACATCGACTCGTGCATGGCTGGAACAACGATTATGGGGATGTTCGATCCGAAACATGTTGAAACGACAGAAGTCACTGTCGTATCGTCTATTCCACAGGCGATTTTGCTTATGGTGTTCGCCGTAGCTGGAGCAACAAGAACCAAATCAGCCTTTTTGGGGTGTTCTCCAACCAAAGCCACGTGTTCAATTTTTCCCGTCAACTCCGTTATGACAGCGTTTCCGGTTGCCCATTCCATCAGGTATGGGTGAATGATTTTCTGAGACATCAGAGACATAACTGCTACAACTTCTGCCCCGTGTCGCATCAGAGTTCTGGCTATCTCTGGACATTGAACAGCAGCTACACTGCCGGTTATACATAAAACTATGCGTTTACCCTTCAGCTCATCTCCTTTGGTTCCTACGATATCCTTAGATGGATGCGTAGACAACATGAATCCTCCTTTTCAACCTCCTAATTTGTTGACGATATCTTTTAAATCCTGTAAGAATTTTTTAATATGCCTTTTCTGAACATGGGGCATGACGACGATTCGAATGTGGTTTGGGAAGAGGGAAACTGCCCATTTTCTAAGTCGCAATTCCTGCGCTATTTGTCGAACATCGAATACTTCGGATTTTAACCCAACGATGTTCATGGTTGGTTCTGTCACTATGTCTAAACCCTTAATCTTCGGGATTTCCCTTGCAAGTTTCCATGTTAAACGCATACAGCTTCCTACAATTCTTTTGTAACCGTCCATTCCCAAATGCTTCAGTAAAGCCCAAACAGCAATGACCGAAGCGCCGGAGCGCGTTCCCACAAGAGTGGCTTGCTCAGTTTCTCCCCCAGCCAGATAAGAAACATTCCACGAAACAGCCTTCCTCAAACTTTCATTTCGAAACAGGATTCCGCCAGCCGGAATGGGAGCCAAACCCATTTTATGCGGGTCAATGGTGATGGAGCAAACTCCTGGGGATGAGAAATCAAATTCGGGAGCATTATATCCTAGCTCCTTAAGGAATGGAATAACAAACCCCCCGAAGGCTGCATCAACATGAAGGTATAAGTCCTTTTCTACAGCAATTTCGGAGAGTTCAGATATCGGGTCAACCACGCCTAAACCCGTTGTTCCTGCTATTCCGACAATTGCTATGGCGTTTGGATTTATCGCTTTTTTAACAGCTTCTACGTCAACCTGAAATCTGCTGTTCAGCCCAACCTTAATGATTCTTAAGCCTAATAAATCCGCAGTCTTATCAAAGGAGCAATGAGCGGAAGCAGGGACTATGACTTCACAATGCTTCTTTTTTGAATGCTTCTTAGCAGTCCACAGACCCAAAATATTAGCCTCTGTTCCCCCTGTGACTATGTGACCCGAAGCCTCTGGATTAGAAAGCAACGTGCCAAGCATCCGTATTGCTTCCCTTTCTAGCTCGGCTACCGCTGGAAAAAGCCCCGAATCACCTAGGTTTTTATCGAGAAAGCGAGTCTGCGCTTTTCTAGACAAGGGATGTGGACTGGTACACATGGACCCAATGATTCGCCCAGAATCATATGTAAAGTCTTTTTTAAGCCTTGACTCAAGATCTTTGAGAACGACTTTTTGCGGCAAGCCTTTGTTTTGCATTTTTGTATCGCCCCTATTGCCTAGTGGTATGTGTGCTCCTCGTCTGGATATTTGCCAGAGGAAACTTCTTCCACGAACTTCGCTACAGCATCCTTAATTACGTTGTTTAGCTTAGCGTATCTCTTCACATATTTTGGTTTGAAACTCTCGTCCAACCCCAGCATGTCGTTTATCACCAAAACTTGTCCATCACAGTACTTTCCAGCCCCTATGCCAATTGTCGGAGCCTTTACTATTTCGGTTATTTTTTTCGCTAGGCTTTCGGGGATGCACTCTAAAACTATGGAAAACACGCCCAGCTTGTCTACCTCTAAAGCATCTCGGAAAATTTCTTCGGCTTCTTCTGGCTTTTTCCCTTTCACACGATAAGTTTCAGCCATTTGAGGCAGCATTCCAACGTGACCCATCACCGGAATCCCCGCCTTTATCAGAGCCTTTATAACCTCTGGCCTGTTACCTTCAATCTTAACTCCGTGAGCTCCCGCCTCTAAAAACTGGTTGGCGTTTCCTAAGCCGTTTTCCACGGTGTTGCAGCTGTTTATGGGCATGTCTCCAATTATCGGCGATTTTTTAGTCCCTCTCGCCACGGCCTTTGTGTGATAAATCATATCTGTCATTGCTACGCTTTTGGTGTCGCTGTGGCCTTGTACAACCATTCCAAGGCTGTCGCCGACGAGGATTAAATCAATATTCATTTCGTCCAGTATCTTTGCTGTTTGATAGTCGTAAGCCGTCAGCATTATGATTTTTCCTCTACCCTTTTTCTGTCTAATCTTTTCTTGGAATTCCATTTTTCTCCTCCAGGAATTTTATTAAGCATACTAGCGCCTCATTCACTGGTGTTAGAATGTGATGTTTTCTGCCCAACTCGACTATCTTTCCATTTAGAAAATCGATTTCGGTTCTCTTTCCCTTCATTATGTCTTGACACATGGAAGAAAAATTTGTGTAATCAGGGAGTTCTCTGTCAATTTTTTCGCCTAAATCTGCTGGGAAGGTTATTCCCTCAGCTCTTCCAACTTGAACGCATTCTCTAACAATTGCGTGTCTAACAGTTTTAAGTGGATCCATAGCGATTTCGAAATTTCTAACCTGAAAGAGTGCAGTTAGTGGGTTTATCACGCAGTTAACGACAAGCTTGTTCCATACTTCCTTATCAATGTCGTTGGAAAACCTTGTCTTCAACATGCACTCGTTAAAGATTTTGCTGATTTCTTCTGCAACTTCGCTTTGCTCAATGATTGTTTCTCCACTCCAAAATCTTATTTCTCCGGGTTCAAAGAACTCAGCAGCCATAGTGGTTATACCCCTTAAAATCTGGGCTTTGTCGCCAGCTGCACGCCTAACAATTTCCTCGTTTCCAAGGCCGTTCTGCAAAATCAGAATAACTGTATCTTTTTTGAGAATTTTCTTTATTCTTTCAATGGCTTTAGCCGAGTCGTATGCTTTTGTGGTTAGGGTAATTAGCGTCTTTTCCGGTATTTGGTGGATTTCAGTGTCCGCCTTTAAGCTGAAAGTTTCGTTTACATCTCCGGAGATTGACAAGCCTTTTGAGTTCACAGCGTCAATGTGGGCTTTATTTCCGATTAAAGTTACATCATTCTTTTTTGACAGTAAGGCTCCGTAAACGCTTCCGATGCCTCCAGCGCCTAAGGCAAAAATTTTGTTAAAGTTCATGTTTTTCATCCTCAAAAGTAAGGCGTTTGCCTTTTTCTGCAAGTCTTGCAAGTCTTTGTCTGATTAGGGTTATGGATTCGGCTAGGTTTTTCTTGTTGTCAAAGTTGAGCAGGACTTCCTTGCGCTTCTTTGAGCTTTGCCTCTTTAGTTTTATCGCGATTTCTGCAAGTTTTGGCATCGCTCTTACAACGTTGTCGACTATGGTGATTGTTGCTCTTTGTGCTGTTCGCGACAGGGGGTTTAGGTCTATTGCTATGACTTTCTTGCCCATTTTGACGAGGGCTTCTGTTCTGTCCCCGTCCTCCAATGGAACCAAAACCACATCAGCGGCGAGTATGCCTCTCGGGTCTACACGTCTCCTTTCGCTGCCCAGCTCCGGGATTTTTGCAGAAGCTTCTTCGCCTATTCCCAAAACTTCATGTGCACCAGCTTTTTCCAGCAGCTTTTTGATTGCCAACTCTCTTTCAAGCGACCTATAAAACAGGTTAACCTCAATTTTTGCTTTTGTGACACGGACTAGCCTTACTGCTTCTTCAGCTACTAAGGCGGCTGTGTTCCCATTAACGGAGATAACCGCTTTTTCGGCTGTTAAAAGCGTTGTTGCAGCTGCTTTTATAGCTTTTAGGGCTGGTTTGGTTGTTTTTTCGCCTAGCAAATAGTCTAAGGCTTCTCCTCGACCGTGTGCTATGAGGCCTGCAGACGCCACAACCCCTTCGTTGTAATGTTCAATTAGTTTTTCTCTTATTCGGAGGGATTCCGCTCTAGGATGTTCGGGCGGAATCTTTGAGCTTGTCATTTCAGTATTCGCGCTCCTTCGAAGTCGATTTCGCTTACAATGATCCTTCCGTCTGAATCATATCTACGAAAAACTTTTAGAAGCTCTTTAAGGGATTCACGTTCAACTAAGGTGAATACGGATTCTCCAAACATTGGCATGCTACAAATGAAGTTGACATTATCAGCTGCATTTAAGACTCTCCTTATTTTTTGGGTTATCAATCCTACGTGCTCGGCGAATTGCCGGGAAAGCCTCAGGAAGTTTATGACGTTTAGCTCTTCAATCAATTTATCAACGAGTTTTCCGCCGAGTTCGTTTATGCGTCTGCGAATTTCTTTGTCTGTCAAAAATCTTTTTGTAGATAACGATTCGAAAACTAGGCAGGCAACCACCTCGTCTCTTGGAACCGGCACATGTCTTATTTCTCCAATTCCCGGTGCACCTGGCTTAACTCTGATTTCTACGCCGCCAAAGGTTTCCGCTATTACTGTGCCGAGTCCTGTTTTGCATTCAACTTCGGCTATGTGCGCCAGTTGAGCAGTCTCTATTTTGGACATGCCTAAACCAAAAACTTTGTTTAGGGCTAGGGCTAGGCTTAGTGCTGCAGCTCCGCTTGTGCCGAAGCCGGCTCCTATTGGAACCCCAATACGGTGTTCAACAATGATCTCGGAGTTTTCCATCTCATTGAACCGGGAAAGAAGAGCGTTAACAATGTGTTTTGAGACTTCCGCAGAATTTGAAGCAAAACCATTAATCCTGACTTTTACCGAGTTTTTCAAGGCTTTTTTAACCTTTACGATGGTTTCAATCCCTCTGCTTAATGAAACACCAGCCCCAGTAGAACCAACATGTAGATAGTTTGCTGACTGATCAAATATTTGGAAGAAGCCAGTAATGTGGCATGGCGAGAACGCCCTAGCCTCTTTCATGGTTCAACGCCTAGAAGGTTAAGTTCGAGAAGAAGGCATTAGATAAGAATTCTGTATGGATTGTTTAAACACGTTTAAACTTTTTACTGTAAACTTCACGACTAAATTTTCGAGCCACTTAAATACGTATCCGGCTATTTCTAAGTAAACGAGGAACAGAGGCTCTGAGATGACTGAAAAGCACGAGTGGCGCCACATTTTTACACTCTTAAAGTTGTCGGAGATGGGGGCTCACCGAAGAACGGCTAAGATTTCCACTGAATATTTGGCTGAAAAGGTTGGCACATCTCAACAGACTGCCTCACGTTACCTGATCGAATTGGATAATAAGGGATGGATTAGACGGACTATTACGCCTGAAGGGTGCCTCATAAAAATCACTGACGCAGGCATTAAAGAGTTGAAAACGCTTTATTCAAACCTGCGCCTTTTGATGGAAGCCGCTTATCCTCCCTCAATAACTTTAGAAGGCGTAGTCTTTACTGGATTGGGTGAAGGAGCATACTATATATCAAGAGAACGTTATATGAAACAGTTCATAGAAAAACTGGGTTTTGAGCCCTACCCGGGCACACTTAACCTGAAACTCACAACCGACTACGACGCTAAGACCCGCTCGGAGCTTGAGGCCTACCCAGCAATTGAAATTGAGGGTTTTAGAAACGAAAACCGCACCTATGGACCTGTGAAGTGTTATCCTGCAATAATAGAGAACAAGGCGAAAGGTGCCTTGATTCTGGCTTTAAGAAGCCATTATGACGCTTCGGTGATTGAGATTATTGCTCCTGTTTTTCTGCGGAAGCATCTTAAACTGAAAGATGGACATAAGGTGAAGGTGGAAGTTTTAACACTTCCATAAACTTAGCTTTTAGTTGAAAAAGAATAGTCATACTCATGTGTTATCCTGAATTTTCGTGTTACCGCCAGCGCATAACCAATCAATAACCCAACAACCAAACCGCCAAGATGAGCTAAATTATTGACGTTTGGACCCGCGCTAATCGTCAGTAAAAAGAAGGCGTACAATAGTGCACCTATTATTGACTGGCCGATCGCTCGTCTAATATAAATGGTGCATGCTCCGAACAATCCGAAAATGGCGCCTGAAGCCCCAGCGGAAATCATGTCAAGCCCGAAAAGCCCGAAAAGCAGTGTTAATAAGTTTCCTGCTAACCCGCTTAAAAAATAGATGAGAAGGTATTCTTTAATGGAAAATAATTCTTCCGCTCTAAGCCCGAAAATAAGCAGAAAGAACATATTACCCAAAAGATGCGCAATGTTAACATGAACAAACATGGCTGTGAAAAGTTGCCAATACCAGCCCTGATATAGAACAAGAAAGTTTACTTGACCATATTGTAAAATTACGTCATTGCTGGTTTCTATAAAGTTTTCACCAAGCATCGAAGTGTAAACATAAAAAATTATGTTTAAACCGATGATTATGTAGGTTGGCATAAACTTCTTAGAACTCTTAAGCATGGCGTTCATCTTTTGAAGTGCTCGATGATTTTCTGTTTAATCTTTGAAGAACTGTCCAGCTCGTCCTCTCCAAACTTACCAATTTTCACGATTTTTACCTTTAACCCCTTTTCTTTTATGTAACTATTCACTTTTTGTTCCATGCTGTCCTGATCGTAGCCGAACACAATCACGTCTGGCTTTATCTTTTCAATAACTCTTCCAATGTCAAACTCTTCATAGCCAAGAATCGCTTCGTCAACAACCTTTATTGATTCAACAAGAGCTCGTCGCTGATTTTCAGATATGATGGGTTTCTTACCTTTTCTCTTTTCCACGGTGCTGTCTCTAGCTACAATAACTATGAGTTCGGCGTTTCGTACACCAGCTTTTTTCGCTTCCTCCAAGAACTTTACATGTCCAAGGTGCAGCAAGTCAAATACGCCTGAAGCCAAAATTATTTTTCGCTTTTTCGCTTCCCTTTTTCTGGCCATTCGAATTTCACGGCTCCAAACAGTTTTAATGCGTCCAGTAAGCCTTCGCAATACGCAACGGAAGCCAAGCTTACCTCAAATCTCTTTTTATCCCTATAATATCTTGCGTCCTCTAAATAGGCTTTGGCGAATTCCACAACCTTCTTAACGCTGCTTACATCAATATTTATGCAAGTTTCATGGATTTCCATGTCATAAAATACACGTTCAGCAGAAGCTATATACTTCGAAACAAGCCCTTCCAAACTCATTTAACATCCTTCCTCAACTTTTCCGGAGCACCGGCCAAGAATATGAGGGCTTCAGCTTCCATAAAATGAAGTTTGCCAGGAAAAATGATGCTGTAGGGTGGTTCTCCAAAGTCATAATCCAACAATTCTTTTATGAAACCGGCCTTCACCGTTGGGTTATTGCTTCCTGCCCTGGCTATTCCCACCGCAAGCGCGTTCTTTGTGATAATTTTCTTTTTCCTTTTCTCCTCGATTTTCAAAAGCAAATCTAGGCTTTCACGAATACTGAGGTAACGTTTATCCTCTGCTTTGATGTCGAGTAGGCAGAGAGTGTGAAGCCCAAGTTTCTTGTTCTGCGCTATAACATCATATGGAGTATCAGAAAGGGTTTCATCTGGGAAAGGCACAGTCACGCTTTTTCCAAATTTATAGTTGTGTAAACCACACAAGCCCATGACAGCAGAAAGTATTGAAGCTCCATGGACTATGCGAGTTTTTATTCCAAGCTTTTCAGCCTGTATTCTTAAGGCAATATGAGTAGTGGCTATAAGCGGGTCGCCCGGAACGAGCAGAACAGCCTTACCCTTTTCAGCAGCCTTCAAAACAACTTCTCCATTTTCCTCTTCGAGCTCTCTTCTCGAAACAACACGAAGCCTTTTCCCCGAAATCTCCTCAAAGCGTTTTATTGAAAAATTCGGCATGAAACTCGTGTAAAGCTCTATAAAAGCTGTGTCTGCCCTTTTGATCTCCTCTAAACCACGCAGATTTATTCCCATCTCGTCGTGCAAACCAAGTCCAACAAAAACTATTTCGCCCAACATTTTCAGCCTCATAATCAAAGTTTAGGATTAAACTTAAAACCGTTGACCTGATAACTCGCATCTACAAGAGGGAAACTATATGAAAGTATTAATATCGGCGGATTTAGAAGGCGCCGCCAGAAAGCATGTCAGAAACGTGTAGCAACCCATAAAGCTAAATTTATTAAAGCGGGATGAAATCCATAATTCACGAAACGGGCCCGTAGCTCAGTAAGGCTAGAGCGGCGGACTAACCGCTACACGGGGTTGGGTTGAGGCTCTTAAGCTGTTCATGCAGAGACACCCGTAGGTCCCGGGTTCAATTCCCGGCGGGCCCGCCACACCAAAACTTCCGCAAAATAGAAAAACATTGGAGAGACGGCGTAGCATGATTAAGCTGTCGGAGATTTTGAAAGAAAGTCCGATTGATTGGCTTCTTGAAGAGGCTAACCCTTCTGTTCGCTACTTTACGTTGCGGGATATTCTTGGCAAAAGTGAAAGCGACCCGCAAATGGCAGCTTCAAAACGGGCTATCTCAGAGTCGCAAGTAGTGAAGAGAATATTGCAGAAGCAAAATCCGGAGGGATACTGGGAAAAGCCTTTTGATCCTTATAATCCCAAATACAAGGCTTCTTACTGGCAGATAATGACCCTTGGTCAGCTGGGAATGGATGAAACCGATAAGAGAGTCGAAAAAGCTTGTGAATACATTCTCCAGTTTCAATTGAAGGAAGGTGGTTTTACATCCCAAACTCGAGAAACAGCACTCAAAGAATACGAGTGGCGACTGAAAAAGGGAAGAAAGTTGCCTTCACGTGATGAGTGGACAACCACCATCACTTTTGAACAACAGCTTTCATGTCTTACTGGTAACATGATTGCTGCTCTGATTAGACTTGGATACGAAAATGATTCTCGGGTGAAAAAAGCCTTAAAATGGCTTGTCAACATTCAAAATGTAGACGGCGGCTGGCTTTGTCCATACTGGAAGGCCCACATTAAGGACAAGCATGGCTGCTTTCATGGAACGATTTGCTCCTTAGAAGCCTTTTCAGAGGTAAAGAAGGAAAATTTAACGGGAGAAATGAAGGAAACCATTGAAAATGGTGCAGAATTTTTGCTCATGCATCGTTTGTTTAAGGCAGATCATCACGGTTATAAGGTGATTAACCAGTCTTGGCTGAAATCTGGTTTTCCGTGGTTTTCCTGGTACAACATCCTGAGGGGATTGGATGTTTTAACCAAGCTTGGCTATGTGAAGGATGAACGCCTAAACGATGCTGTTGAGATTCTCTCGCAAAAACGACAAAACGATGGGACATGGAATTTGGAAAGTTCGCCCATCAGAAGGATGCAAACTAACATAGAAGCGAAGGGCAAACCTAGCAAATGGATTACTCTCATAGCTTTAAGAATACTAAAACGTCTAAGCTCAGCAGATATCAGATAGCCAATTAGAATGATGATTTTCAACTCATTGTTTGACGCTTCTAAAAGGCGAAGAGAAAAACTGAAAGCAACAGCAGTTTACAAAGTTAATTTTCGCGCTTTTTTTACTGCATTCACGGTTCTCTTCAAGAGAAGCTGAGCTGCCTCTTGTATTGGCCATCCGCCCAAGCCGCAGTCGGGCCCTGTAAAAGTCATTCTGTCTCCATATTTCTCTTTGGCGATTAGGAATCTTCTTCGTATAGTTTCTTCGCCTTCCACCAATTGGTTCACATCCGGTTTTGTTATGCCTCTTTCACAAAGTTCTGCCATGATTGAGTCTATGTCTGTTCTGGATATGCCAACCCTTATTTGCTTGTCCGCTTTTTCCAACATTTTCCTTGAAACTGCCTCGATGTTTTTGGATGATGCTGCATACTCAAACGATAATACGTCAAGATTTTTGATGTCTAACAGGTCTGCAACCCTTGAGGGGGAGTGTAGGTGAATCTGCTTTACAACACCGTTGAAATCGAAGGCTTTTTCCATAACATCTAAAACAGTATCTCTGTCGGCTGATATGTCTCGAAACCCAAAGCTCGGTTCATCCAGAGACACCACTTCGGTTTTGACATGTTTAGAATTCAAAATAGAGTTTTTCACAAACCGCTCCACCGTCTCAGCAAACAATAAGAGAATATCCTTATAGGGGGTTGTTCCAATCTCTTTCAGATATAATTCCAGAGGTCCTGTAACACACACCCGAAGCAAAACTTTTTTTCCGAGTTTTTCACAAAGCCCCTTTGCTTCCTCGTTAATTACATGCACTTCTGGTATAATTGCGTGTTTTTCCTCTACTAGGTATGTGCCTTCGTTCATTGCCTTGTGGATGACGTCCGTAAACTGCTTATGTATATCGTAATGTTGCGGATAGTTGACAACATCTAAGCCGGCATCACATTTTTTCCTAAAGGAGTTGATTATGACTCGATAAAAGTTGTTTAACAAAAATTCGTCTCTTCTAACATCTTTTCCTTTGATTATTGTCTCTCTGGCAAGAACGTATGCCTTATTGAACAGTTTTCTATCTACGTAACGTGGTAATGGAAAGCTTCCCACATCATCAACGAGGGTATCCATACAGAAGATGTTAATTGATGGGTCATTTAAAACTAACCATATTCCTCAAATCTCTGTGAAGGTCGTGAGTCTTGTGTCTACAGTAAAGATTATAAGTTAGTGTTGTTTCGTGAACAATAATTGGGACGCAAAAATGAGCATTTGGAAACTTCGCCTATCCTTGGTTGGATCTTTAGCCGTAATATTTGGTTTGTCTACATTATTCTTAACCATAGTTCTGAGCCTACTCGGGGTTTTCGATTTAATAACTCTTGGTGTTTTGGTAGTTGCCTTCAATATCCTTCAATGGTTAATATCTCCATACATTATTGATTCTCTTTATCGCGCAAGAGCCATTCCGGAAAGCGAAAATCCAAAGCTTCATGAAATGGTTGAAAACCTCAGCAGAAAAAGCGGAATAAAAAAGCCGAGGTTGATGCTTGCACAAATTCCAATTCCAAACGCCTTCGCATATGGTTCGCCTATAGCTGGAAACCGTGTGGCCGTCACAGGCGGACTATTGAAAACATTGGAGTATGAGGAAGTTGAGGCCGTTATTGGACACGAGCTCGGACATCTAAGACATAGAGATGTGCAGATAATGATGTTCGTCTCACTTCTGCCCGCATTATTCTATTTCATAGGTTATTCACTAATGTTACAATCCAGGTTCAGTAGTCGAAGGAATGAAAGTGGTAGCGCAGCACTACTGGGCATGGGCCTTGTGGCCTTCTCCATGTTCTTAACCTATGTGGGTGTCACATTTCTAAGCCGCTTACGTGAGTACTACGCCGATAGACACAGTGCCTCAATAGTTGAAGATGGCCCACGGAAGCTTTCAGAAGGCCTAGCGAAGATTGTCCACACAACCAGAAACATGAGAAGAACCAGGCTGGAGACACAGCACCTAAATGCCTTCAAGACATTGTTCATCGCCGACCCCGACCACGCAGACATAGATTCTATGGCGATATCGACAATATCGGCATCGGGCGACCAAAAACTAGTTCAAGAGATTCTTTCGCGGAAGCTAACAACAACCAGCAGAATTATAGAAATTTTCTCAACGCATCCCAACATAGTCAAGAGATTGAAGTTTCTACAAGAATTAGGCTAACAATAACTAAATCACTTTTAGCGAATTTGCCTTAGTCACCGCCTCAATGTGTCTTCATTTTTTGGCTCAAGGCACGAGTATACATGTTTGATGAAACACCCGCGATCAGTCCTCCTATGGCATCGTTTGTTATTGGTCCGAGTTTTTTCAAGATTCCCGGCTTGGACTGGTCAAATCTAATGAACTCAAAGATGCCTTTCGCTCCTGCTATGTAATTGGCGATGGTCATTCCAAGAAGCTCATCCGTTACAAGCCCTGGGCGTCCCATGAACCGCTCTTTCGTTAAACCAGGAACGAGGTCGGACTTTGCATTCTCTTCTAAGCAGAAACATGCAACCTCTAAGCATGAAACGTTCACGTCTGACAAAGCTTCTAGGAATTCTTCTCTAAGTATCCTAGCGGCTTCCTCTCTTGTCTCCACACCAGGGTGAGGGACAAACAGCTCTAGAGCTGCATCTATAAGATCCTTCAACATTACGCCCTTATTCTCTAGATATTTCAACAGTGGCAAGGTCTCAGATTTCATATTTAACCACCAACCTCTGTTTCGGGAAAGTTTTTGATAAAGATTGCCCAAAATATTTATATGCTGGTTGGATAAACCATCCATCCTATCGATGAACTATCTTTGTTGGAGTTGTGTGTATAGTCGTGAATACTAAATATGTTGTCTATGTTACGACGATCATCGTAATAATTTTGATCATCTCGGCAGTTTATGTCTACATTTATGACCAAGGGCAAATTGCTGATATGCGTTCCATGATTAGGGGCTTACAAAGCGACGTCGCCAATCTACAGATTGAACTTTACAAGTATCGAAACTTGACTTTGGTGGATGACCGTGGCTACGTCCTAAATCTCACGTCGTATCCGAACAGGATTGTGTCGCTTGCACCAAGTAATACCGAAATTCTGTTCGCGATAGGGGCTGGTGATAAGGTTGTAGGAGTTACCGACTACTGTAATTATCCATATAATTTTTCAGCTTGGATTGAGGCAGATAACCTAACAAGTGTTGGAAATTACTGGACTCCAAACATAGAAGCAATTGTTGCCCTAGAGCCTGACTTGATTTTGGCTGCATTCGCTCAAGAAGAGGTCGTTAACACTCTGAGGGGGATGGGGTACAAGGTTTTAGTGTTGGATCCTGGCAATATTGATGATGTTCTTAAGGATATTGTACTTGTGGGTAGGGCAACTGACAGGAACATTGAGGCTGCTGTACTTGTGAACAACTTGAGACGTAGAATCGATGCTGTAGTCAGCAAAGTAGCTGGTGCAACATCTACACCTAAAGTCTACTACGAGGTTTGGTATGATCCGCTGTGGAGCGTGGGTTCAGAAAGCTGGGAACATGAGCTCATCGAAAAGGCTGGCGGAATCAACGTTTTTGCTGACCAAAGTCTTAAATATTTCGAGACCGGCTCCGAAGCCATCATTGAACGGAACCCCGACATAATGATATTCCCCCTTGGTCATGGAGCTGGACCGCCCTTCTGGGGAAGCTTTGATCAGATGAAGGCAAGACCTGGATGGGACGCGATAAGTGCTGTGCAAAATGATAGACTGTACACCATCGATGCAGATGTTATAAATAGGCCTGGGCCCAGAATCGTCGATGCGTTGGAAACTCTAGCTCAGGTTATTCACCCTGAACTTTTTTAGAAAGTTAATGCCGGGAAACATTTATGACCACAACCGTGATGAGCGCAAACGAAGTCGAAACTACTTATTTTAGGCGTGCTTCTCGTTGGAAACTGATAGTGATCGTACTAGCAGTTGCATTAACGCTTACAATTATCTTATCATTGAACGTGGGCTTCGCACAAATACCCTTTTCTACTGTTCTGAACATCATAGCCAAGCGAATGCCATTTCTAGGTAATTTGGTGGATTCCTCGAATGTGTCATACGTTGAGGAAACAATAATCATTCAAATTCGGATGCCACGCATCCTAGCGGGTGCTTTGGTCGGTGCGGCTCTCGCTGCTGCTGGAGTCGTGTACCAAGGTATTTTTAAGAATCCTATGGCTGACCCCTACGTACTAGGAGTTTCGTCGGGCGCGGCGGTAGGAGCCTCCCTCGCTATAGTTCTCGGAATAGGGTTTACGCTTTTAGGCGTAAGTACTGTACCAATCTTAGCTTTCGCTGGTTCTCTTATAGCCGTATTTGTAGTTTACAACATCTCGAGGATTGGATCAAGGGTTCCGGTAACAACGCTATTGCTTTCTGGAATAGCGGTGAGCATCTTCTTATCTGCTATCGTCGCCGTTTTACAGGTTATTGCTGGTGAGAGGCTCCACATTATAGTGTTCTGGCTTATGGGCGGCTTTTCTTATGTAGAGTGGAAGGATGTCTTGGCGATTCTACCTCTAATCTGCCTCGGCACGATGGTCATCTACTTTTACGCCCGCGATCTCAACATACTTGCCCTCGGAGAAGAAACAGCTCAACACTTAGGCGTCGACGTTGAAAAGGTGAAGAAGTTGCTTTTGATCTTTGGATCCTTAGTGACAGCAGCAGCTGTCTCCGTAAGCGGCCTAATAGGTTTCGTAGGCTTAATAATTCCTCACATGACCAGAATTGTGATTGGACCCGACCATCGTATACTTCTGCCAACATCGATTATTGTGGGAGCCACTTTCTTAGTCATTTGCGATGCCGTGGCGCGGATGATCGTATCACCCGTCGAGTTACCTGTCGGCGTGATTACAGCGCTCTCAGGCGGACCTTTCCTTATCTACCTCCTGCGCAAAAAGAAGGAGAGTTATGCAATCTGAAGAAGGCAAGATTATGGTAATATTAACTGTCGACGGCATTGACTGCTATTATGGGTCTGTTAAGGTTTTAGAAAACGTGTGTTTCTCGGTGAAAGAGCGAGACTTCGTAGGCGTCCTTGGACCTAACGGATCTGGGAAGACGACTTTACTTAGGGGCATCAGCAGGGCACTCAAACCGCATAGGGGGGTTATCTTGCTTAATGATGTCGATATATACGCTCTAAAAAGCGTAGAGGTTGCCAAACAGATGGCAGTTGTTCCACAAGATAACGTTATAGCCTTTAACTTCACTGCGTTAGACATCGTCCTAATGGGGCGCCACCCCCATCTAAGCCGCTTCCAAATGGAAAGCGAGAAGGACATAGCCATAGCCAAGAGGGCTATGGAGCTCACGAACACACGGCACCTGGCGGAGAGACCCATAAATGAGTTGAGTGGTGGGGAGAGACAACGTGTCATAATTGCTCGCGCCTTGGCTCAGGAGCCGACGGTTCTGCTGCTGGACGAACCAACAGTCCATTTAGACATAAATAATCAATTAGAAATAATGGATCTCTTAAAGGAACTTTGTATAAAGAAGGGACTAATAGTTCTGGCAGTTTTTCACGATTTCGATTTAGCTACAAGATACTGCGATTCTGCCATGCTATTGAACAACGGGAGGATATTTTCCATAGGACCTATTGAAACGGTTTTAACTGGCGAGAACATCAAGAAGGTTTTTCAAGTTAACATGATTGTAAAGCGACATCCCGTAACTAACATGCTCTATATCGTTCCCCTCTCAACATCAAGGTCTAAAACCAAACCATCAAAGGACATAATAGTTCACATAATATGCGGGGGCGGAAGTGGAGTGCCAATAATGAAAACTCTATTGGAGCAGGGTTATGTTGTAACTACGGGCGTGCTCAACACGTTAGACACAGATTACGATGCCGCTTGCACGTTGGGTATACCCGTTGTGAACGAGGCTCCTTTCTCCCCAATAACTAAGGAATCCCACAAAGCCAATCTAGCCATGATAGATGAGGCTAGCGCCATTATAATAGGAAATGTACCCTTCGGTTATGGCAATTTAAAAAATCTAGAGGCAGCAAAGGTGGCTCTAGAAAGAGGAAAAATGATCATAATAGTTGAGGAAACCTCAGTCCACCGAAGAGACTTTACAAACGGAAGGGCGCAAAATCTTCTTAGAGAATTAAAAAGCAAAGGCGCAATAGCGGTTGAGAGTTGTAGAGAAGCCCTGTCCAAGCTCCAAGCTTTATAAAAAGAAGTGCTGCAAAAAAGTTGATTCATCATGAGTGGTTCTATAGACGAACTTTGCTTTGAGCTTCGCTTCTTGTTAGAAGAGGCTATAAATAAGAATTTAGCCGATGGCATTTTGCTTTCAGGCGGTTTGGACACAAGCGTTTTGGCAGTTATAGCGTCAAAATTCGTTTCTTTGAAGGCGTTTACGGTTGGGTTCAAGGAAGCCCCTGCACCTGACATTGAATATGCGACTTTAGTGGCTAAAAAATTGGGGTTCAAGCACATCGTTTACTACTTCAGTGAAGATGAGCTGTATGACGCTGTTCAGAGAGTTATTGTAACGGTTAAGTCGTTTGACCCTATGGAGATACGTAATAGTGCAGCGATTTATATCGGTTTAAGGTTAGCCAAAGAGCATGGAATAAGCACAGTTATGACTGGTGATGGATGTGATGAGTTATTCGCTGGATACAGCTTCCTTTTCAATTTGGAAAGGAAACAGTTGGACCTAGAATTGCAGAAACTATGGGACGTAATGCATTTTTCATCCATCCCGTTGGCAAGGGCTCTCGGGTTGGAGGCAAAGCTCCCGTACCTCGATCCAGATTTCAAGTTTTTTGCCATGAAGCTTGATTCAGAATATAAAATCCGAAGTGAAAGGGGAAAAATATGGGGAAAATGGATCATTCGTAAGGCTTACGAAGGAATCTTATCTGAAGAAATAATATGGAGAGTTAAAACGCCCATTGAATATGGCTCAGGAACCACTACGCTTTCAATGCTTTTCAACAAGAAAATTTCTGATGAGGAATTCGAAGACAAAAAACGTAAATTTCTGGAGAAGGATAACGTGTTGATTCGAGATAAGGAACAATTGTTCTACTATATAGTTTATAGGTCAGCCATAGGTGTTCCTCATCCCACCAATCTAAAGGGCAAAGCGTGTCCTCAATGCAACTCTACCGTGGCAGAAAACTCCGCTTATTGCAGAACCTGCGGAGCCTATCCTATCTAAGCAAGATTTGCAAGAATTCGTATTGGTGAACCTTTATGTCACGAGTTGTCGCATCCTGGAGTGGAGGCAAAGAGAGCTGTTTTGCCTGTTATAAGGCGATGTTAGACGGCATAGAGGTTTCTCACCTTTTGAATTTTGTATCTAAGGAGGAAAGATGTATGTCTCATGGATTAGACTCTAAGCTGATGGTTGCTCAGTCGCAAGCGATTGAAATCCCCATAATTCAAAGAGAAGTTACTTGGGACACGTATGAAGAGGGGTTTAAGGCTACTATGATGGAGTTGAAACAAATGGGCGTAAATGGCGCGGTTTTCGGCGACATAGACATCCAAGAGCATAAGAATTGGGTGAATCGAGTATGCAGGGAGGTGGGCGTCATACCCATGGAACCCCTTTGGGGTCTTGACCCTGAAAACATCCTAACCGACTTCATAAATGAAGGCTTCGAGGCGGTTGCGGTTAACGTCAAAGCCGATTTATTTGGAGAGGAATGGTTAGGACGAAAAGTCGATAGGAGTTTTCTGGAAGACTTGCGAAAGCTCCACAGCAAACACAACGTTCACATCTGTGGCGAACTGGGCGAGTACCATACGCTTGTCATAGACGGTCCCATTTTCAAGCGGCGCATAAAGATATTAGATAGTAAAAGGGTGCTGAAAGAGGGTTATTGGAAATTCTGGCTATTAGACATCTCAAGATATAGGATCGAAGAAAAATCATAATACGGTTAGGTGAAGAAAATATGAGGAAGATTCGTGACATAATACTTTTGCACGAAGAAGATAAAGGTAAAGCGTTCTTAACCAACTTAGAGGGTAAAAGTCCGCTATTCGTCTGTACAATAGGCACTACGGAAACAGCAAAGATTCCGGGAATATCAGCTGCTGGAAAATATCCCGAGTTGACAGATTATACGCCGCCTGCTGACGTTGAGCTTCTTCTGCTCGGAAAATGCAGGTGCATATCAGGAGTGCCAGTGACACCGGAGGGAATACCTACTCCAGCTCTGATCACCATGTCAGCACTAAGGTTAGCAAACATACCAGCCATTGTTGTTAGCGGTGGGCTCAAGATTAAACCATACGTGCCCTTTTTGGACTTAGGAGGTAGACCCGGAAAGGACATAAGAACAGGAAAAGCCGTGGACAATGTCAAGGCGGTTGTTGAAAGAGCAGAAGTTGCTGGAGAAAATTTTGCCAAAGCAGCGGACTATATCGTGATCGGAGAAAGTATTCCAGGAGGCACGACAACAGCTCTGAGCATTTTGTTGGCCATGGGTGTAGATGCAAAGGGAAAAGTCAGTAGCAGTATGCCAGGCAATCCGCATGAGCTTAAAATTAAGACCGTTGAAGCCGGATTGAGGGCTTCAGGTATAAATTTCGGGTCCTTGGCAGACGATCCCATAGAAGCCATTTCTTGTGTTGGAGACCCTATGGTACCTGCCTTCGCTGGCTTAGTTATGGGAGCAGCTGGTAAGGTTCCAGTTTTGATGGCTGGTGGAACCCAGATGGGCGCTGTTCTAGCCGTTATTAATGCTTTAAAGTCTGACGTCTTAGATAATGTTGCTATCGTAACCACAAGATGGATTATAGCCGATAGAACTGCTGACTTGAAAGGAATAGTCACTCAAATTGCTGAGATTCCCATAATGGCTGCTGACCTTGACTTCAGCCGATCGAGGTGTGATGGATTAAGGGCATATGAGACTGGTGTGGTAAAAGAGGGGGTTGGTGCAGGAGGAGCATTTATAGCTGCAACTCTAAAGTCAGATGGTTCTATAACGAAAGAGGTTCTGCTTAAAGAAATTGAAAAGAACTATGAGCAGCTAACAGGGTCAAAGTGATAAAATACCATGATTAAAGAATTAAAGAATCTGATAGCTTTTCTCACGATTATTCCAGTAGGTATGGATCCGGACTGTTTGATGGACGCGGCAAATTATATGTACCTCTTTCCGGCCATTGGAGCACTCATCGGGCTATTAGCTGGGCTCTTAGCCTGGCTTCTTCTCAACATACTCCCAAATCTCATAGTTGGCATTTTGACGTTAGGCTTCATCTTGCTGGTTACAGGGCTTCACCACACTGATGGGTTACTAGACTTTGGCGATGGAATAATGTATCAAGGTTCACCAGAGAAGAAAATAGAGATAATGCATGACCAGCAAACAGGAACCGGCGGCCTAGTGCTGGGATTAATCACAATTTTAACCACCACTGTTTGTATTGCACAACTAGATGCGAGCATAATTTTTCGTGGTTTAATCGTTTCCGAGGTTTCGGCTAAGCTTGCTATGATTATCTTGGCTTGGTGTGGCAGATCAGCCCATAAGGGAATGAACACGTATTTCATTGACGCCATGCATGGTAGCTATCGGAAACTTCGTCTAACAACAGCCCTAATCATATCATTTGCGATAACGCTTCCAATCCTTCGGATGGCAGGCTTTATTGCGATTGTGACAGGCCTGATTACGGCATTTATTATGCTCTCGGTTTCAAACCGCCATTTTAGAGGAGTGACAGGTGACGTTATGGGAGCAGCGAATGAGCTTGCCCGTATGACTTCTTTACTTATGATCTTAACGGTGGTTAAATGGGCACAATAGCAATCGTCATGGCCGGAGGCAAGGGCGTTCGCATGAACCTTAAAAAAGAAAAGCCCATGATTAAAGTTGGAAATAAGCCTATGATCTTACATGTTTTGCAGGCGTTGAAGAAATCAAAGAAGATAAGTAAAATAGTAGTTGCAGTTACCAAGCGTACTCCAGAAACAGCAAAACTCGTTAAGAAGTTAGGAATAAGTTGTATAACAACGCCAGGAGAAGATTATGTTTACGACATGCAGTACGCAATCAAGTTGCTTCGTCCCCGTAAAGCATTAGTCATTTCAGCGGACATACCCCTCATTAACGAAGAAATTATTGATGCAACAATTCAGCGTTTTGAAAACTGCAATAAACCAGCTATGACCGTGGCGGTTCCTTTGGAGATTTACGAAAAGTTAGGAACAACAGCCAACCACATTTTTGAGGCAAGCGGGAAGAGAGTTGCGCCAGCTGGATTAAATCTTGTGGACGGAATTCAAATCACTAAAACCACAAGCGAGCTACAAGAGGAGGTATTTGTTGTTAGTCGGGAGGAACTCGCGGTCAATGTGAACACGGTAAACGATTTAACTGTTGCTCGACGAAAATTCAGCAGATAAAAATGGCGAAAGTCGAATACTCAAATCTAAGAGTGGCTGTGTAGCTCATAGCAACTCAAACAGACAAACCAAAAGGATTTTATTAGAAAGAATTAGAAATTAAAATCACCATTGAAAAAGGCTTACAAGTGTTTGAGGCTGCAAACTTTGACCAAAACTTCGAGAATATTCATGGAGGCGTATAAAGAAGGTAGAAAACATTTGCTTGAAACAGAGGCCAAAACCGTTTGTATGGAATATGGAATTCCGGTTACAAGGTTTGAATTGGCTGAAAATGAGGCAGAAGCTGTTAAGTTTGCAGAGGAAATGGGTTATCCTTTAGTTTTGAAGATCGTTTCGCCGGACATTATTCACAAATCAGACGTTGGCGGCGTTATAGTTAATCTAAAAAATGCGGAAGATGTTCGGAATGGCTACAGACAAATTTTAAGAAACGTGAAAAAACACAAGGCAGACGCGAAGATTGTCGGTGTGCTTGTCCAGGAAATGGCTCCTACCTCTACGGAAGTGATAGTGGGCGCTATCAAAGACCCGCAGTTTGGTCCATCTATAATGTTTGGGCTGGGCGGAATTTTTGTAGAGGTTCTTAAAGACGTGACTTTTAGGGTTGCACCCATAACAGAAGAGGAAGCCCGCGAGATGATCACCGAAGTTAAGGCTTACCCTCTCCTGAAGGGTTATAGGAATCTGCCTCCCGCAGACATAGAAGTCATAGTGCAGATTCTGCTGAACACTTCAAGGCTTGTTATGGAACATCAGGAGATTAAGGAGCTTGACTTAAACCCCATAATGGTTTATGAGAAGGGAGCAAAAACAGTAGATGCCAGAATCATCCTCGAGTGAATACAAAAACTGGCTTAAACATGAAATCTTTTCAAAAATATTCGTTCCGCCAGAAACAGCGTTTTTTATAAGGTTAAATGGATGGAAATTTAAGAAGCTTTCAGAAGCTATAGAAACTGAGAAACCCTTTGACGAGAGATTCGCAAAATGCCTTGTTTCTTCTGGGGAAATTCTGTTTAAAAAGGGGTTTAGCCCTGCTTTAGTTTATGTAGCAAGTGACGAAATAAACATTCTATTTCTTAATGCAACTCCATTCCGAAGAAGGATTGAAAAAATAGACTCCGTGCTGGCTAGTTTGGTCTCAAGCGCTTTCATGCTAAACCTTCAGAAGTTCTTTAACAAAGAAAGCATTGCGGCTTTTGATTCCCGTATCGTTGTTGTTCCAAACGATGAAAAAATTATGGAGTATTTGGCTTGGAGACAAACGAACAACTGGAGAAACCACAACAACGCCTATGCCTACTGGGTTTTCCGTAAAATTGGGCACAAGCCTTCTGAAATTTCTCAAAAACTTGCGGGATTAAAAACCGAAGACCTTCACGAAATAATGTTTAGGCAAGGTGTAAATTTGGCTAAGACCCCCCCATGGCAAAGGAGAGGAATACTACTATACAAACAGCCTTTCCTCAGGAAAACTGAAAACCGCTTGGTGGCAAGATGGAAAATCAGAGAGGACTGGAACCTACCGCTTTTCACATCAGAGGATGGAATAAGCCTAATCAAACAGATTCTAGAATGGGCAAGAAAGAAGAGGAAAAGGTAATTGTCAGAGCTGCAGAAAACCCAAAGAATCCGGGAATTGACCCAAAAACTTTCAGAACTAAAAGAACAGAAAAACAAGATAAACGCTGAAGCAAGAGAGTGGGCAGAAAAAAGGAACAAGCTCCACGAGCAGTTTAAAAGTTTACGCACCGAAATACTTGAACTGAAAAATGAAAGAGACAAATTAAACGAAAGGGTCAAAGAGTTAAAACAGCGAAGAGATGGAACTAAAGTAGAAATCCGTGGAAAAATCGAAGAGATAAGGCGACTAAGTCAAGAAATTAAAGCCCTAATTAACAAAAGGCCTTCAAGAAACTTTCAAACCCTGCAAAGGGAGTTTGAGAGTGTTGAGTGGAAGATTCAAACCACAACCCTAGGCTTAAAGGAGGAGAAGGAACTCGTTGAGCGGGTGAAACAATTAGAAACTCAGTTAAACATCCACAGAAAAATCGGCCAGTTAAACCAAAAGATTGTTGAGTTAAAAGCCGAGCTTAAGGCTCGTGAAACAGAACATAAGCTTTTTCATGAAGAATTGACGGAAACCGCTCAAAAAAGCCAGAAGATTCATGAAAAAATGCTGGAAAAGATTGGTCAATCAAAAAAAATTAAAACCGAAGCCGACAGCCTGCATGAACTCTTTCTGCAAACAAGAGAAAAAACCATACCCATTCAAAGGGAAATCTTCGAAATTTCAAACCAAATCAAACAATTGAAGGAGGAGATTCAAAGGGAAGAAGAGAAAGAAAAGAAAAAAATCGAGGAAGCCCTGCTGGAAAAGCTTGAAAAACAGGCAAAGGAAAAATTAAGACGTGGCGAAAAGTTAACTTGGGAGGAGTTCCAAGTCCTAGCGGAGAAGGGAATGGCAGCACAAGATTAAAGTGAGACACCATAAATAATAGTGAGGAACAGAGAACCAAATGGCCAAGGAAGAACCCGCAGAGAAGGAACAAAAAAGAATCCTTGTTTTATGCGTGGACAGGGATGGTGATTTAGGAGCAAAAGGGGAAGTTAAAACCCCTGTCGTTGGAAGGGGAGAAAATCTCAACGCGGCAGTAGCTCTAGCTTTAAGGGACCCCGAAGAGCCGGATGCAAATGCCATTTTCGAAGCAATACGCATTTATGACCGCCTACAAAGTGAAGGTAAACCAGAGGAAGTTTTTGAAATGGCGACTATATCTGGCTCTGAACTCGGCGGGGTTGGAGCAGACAGAAAAATAGTCGCCGAACTAAGCGAATTATTGAGTTCATTCCCCGCAAATGAGGTTATTCTAGTTACAGATGGATATTCAGATGAAGCAGTCCTGCCACTTGTAGAGTCAAGGGTGCCAGTTTCATCGGTTAGGAGGATAGTTGTAAAGCACAGCGAATCAATTGAGGAAACAGCGGCTCTCTTCACGCGATACTTAAAAATGATTATGGAAAACCCGCGTTACTCCCGCATAGCATTGGGCTTGCCGGGGCTGCTCTTACTAATTTTAGGGATTCTCTCAATTTTCAATCTACTTTATTATTATTGGATAGCTTTCATTTTCGTCTTGAGCGTGTTCATGCTTGTGAAAGGTTTTGGAGTTGACAAAATTGTTGGAAATCTCTTTAAATGGGTGAAGGAATATTCTCCTCCACCCGTTCCAGTGCAAATTTCAAATTATTCAATGGTTGCCGGAGCATTATGCATAGTGGTTGGCGTTTACTTGGGGTGGACAAATGCTGCGAAAAACATCTTATTACCGTTGGATGTGGCTGGTTGGCTTAGTAGTTTACCAAAAATTGCAGGTTATTTCATTGAAGGTTCCATGGATCTTTTGGTAGTGGGCGTATGTGTTATATTGTTAGGAAGCGCAATACGTTGGTATTTCGAACACGATATTAGGCTACTGCGCAACGCTGCTCTGATAGTTTCTATTGCATGGTCTAGATGGATTCTAGAGGGAACTTCTGCTGTGCTAACTGACCGAGGGGGTTATGAAAGGCTCGTTTTCTCTGTAATCATCGGCATCTTAATAGGCATAGCTTCGGTTCTAGTTATACTTGTCATTCATAGATCTGCTAGGGAATTTTTTGAGGCGACTGAAGAGCGGGTTGAAGAGTTTGGAGAAGGTTAAAGTTGCAGTTATTGGTGGAACAGGCTATGAAAAGCTGTTTAAGGATGCTAGGCAGCTACGCCTGGGAACACCCTATGGAATTGCCCCCTCACTATCAATCAGCAAAATGGATAATAAAGAAGTAGTTTTTCTTCCGAGACACGGTCCAAACCATTCTGTTCCTCCCCATAGGATAAACTATAGGGCAAACGTATATGCATTATACGAAATGGGTGTGGAGAGAATCATTGCTATAAACGCTGTCGGTGCCATAAACCGCGATTTCAAACCTAGTGATATCGTTATTCCCCACGATTTTGTTGATTTCACAAAACTTCGCCATACAACTTTTTACGATGAAGCCCCCGTAACACATGTTGATGTTTCTCAGCCTTATTGCCCTGAAACGCGTAAACTGCTGATTGAAACCGCAAAAAGACTTGGGTTGAGCGTATGGGATAGGGCTGTGCTGGTTTGTACTGAAGGACCGCGTTTTGAGACTCCGGCGGAAATTGAAGTGTTTAGGCGGTTAGGCTGTGACGTTGTTGGGATGACTGGTACTCCAGAAGCTGTGCTGGCAAGGGAACTTGAAATGTGCTACGCAACGATCTGTTTTGTTTCAAACATGGCTGCTGGCATACAAGAGCGGCTGACACCCCTTGAGGTTTCAAAAGTTTCTGAGCAGATTATGCCCAAACTAGAGCAAGTTTTAAGTGAGACAGTCAAGGCTTTACCACTCGAACGTGAAGGCAACTGCCCATGTGCCGATGCCCTTGGAAAAGCGAGGTTTAAATAATGATTAAAACGTTTCTCTCCGTCGTTGGAGCATACAAACTCTATGAGAAGTGGCTCTGGCATCAAGTCAAGAACGGCTTCAAACCCGAGCATATAGCAATAATTTTGGATGGAAACAGAAGATGGGCCTCTGAAAAAGCTCTTGACCCGTGGTTCGGCCATGAAAAGGGCGCTGAAAAAGTCGAGCAGCTGCTTGATTGGTGCCTGAAACTTAATGTTAAATCCACAACTCTTTACGCTTTTTCTACAGAGAACTTTCGCCGTCCGAAAAACGAGGTTGAAGATATAATGCGAATTGCAGAAGAGGAATTTCGGAAAATTCTAACAGATGAGCGCATACACAAAAACAGAGTGCGCGTCAAAGTTATTGGAAGAGTAAGCTTGTTGCCTGAAAATTTGCAGCAACTGATAATGGATGTGGAAAAGGCTACACAAAATTATGATGAACACTTTCTGAACATTGCTCTTGCCTACGGCGGAAGGGCAGAAATCGTGGATGCTGCAAGAAAAATAGCGGAGAAAGTGCAGGAAGGAAAACTGAGTCCAGAAAAGGTTGATGAGCAAATGTTTGAAGGGTATCTTTATACATCACATATGCCTAAGCAGGACCCAGATTTAATTATTAGGACTTCAGGTGAAGAAAGATTAAGCGGTTTTTTGCTTTGGCAGTCCGCGTACAGCGAACTCTGCTTCTTAGATGTCTACTGGCCTGATTTCCGGGTAATTGACCTTTTGCGTGCGGTTAGAACTTTTGAAAAACGCAAGAGACGTTTCGGCGCGTGAGTAAGGTTAGGCTCTTTTTTTGGTGCTCACGATTGAGATGACATCTCTATCTTTGAGTGTGTAGTCTTCTCCGACCCTTTTCCTTTCTCTGGCTTCAACTGCATAGATGAAGCCTTCTCCTAGTTCTGTGTGTATAATGTAGGCGAGTTGACGGGCAGTTGTTCCGTAAGGCACTAAGTAGGCGTCTGGCAGAACCCTTCCATCATGGTCTGTCAAATGCTCCAAATCTTCAACAGGATAAACAGTTATCATGCTTAGAAGTTTGAAGTAAGCCATGTTCACTGATTCTTGAACGCCTGTTGAACCGAATTTCAGCAGAATTTTCTCCCTTATGGTTTCTAATGCCCTAGTTTGGCTTTCGGTCAGTTTTTCTGTGTGGCTTATCTTGAATCTGCAGTCTCCAGGTCTGTACTCTATTAGTTGCTTTTCTGCGGCTCTTCTCAAGGCGAGTTCGGCTTCCGAACAGCAAGGAATCACTAGATAATTCAGTTTTTTCAGTCTTTCAAAGTTCTCTTCAGCTGCAGGTATGTCTATTTTATTCGCCACTATCAACATTGGCTTGGCAATCTGCCTCAGCATATCCACAAATTTTAGGAATTCTTCCTCGCTCCATGCTGTGGGCTTATCAGCGTTTAATTTCGCCCTTCTTATCGCTTCAAAGATGTGACCCCTTTTTATTGCCAATCCGCTTAATCGTTCCTCAAGCATGGAGAAAAGGTCTTTCGACTCGGCTTCTGCTGTTCTGGCGATTTTGGGCCAGTCTCGTTTCAGTATGTTTGCCATCCACATGGTTATCTCGTGTTCTAAAAACCGCACGTCTTCCAAGGGGTCATGCTCACCAATTTTGCCCATTCTTCCTTCAGAGTCTGTGCCTCCAGAGGCGTCAACGATATGGATTAAGGCATCCGCTTTCCTAATTTCATCCAAAAACTGGTTGCCCAACCCCCTACCTTGCCATGCGCCCGGCACAAGTCCCGCACAGTCAATAAATTCCACAGGGATTAGTCTTACGCCGTCCAAACATATAGAGTTAAGTGGATTGTCTTTAACATTGAATTCTTCATGGACGCATGGAGTCCGCACATAGCCTACGCCTCTATTCGGCTTTATGGTTGTGAATGGATAGTTTGCAATTTCAGCCGGCGCAAGGGTTGCTGCGCTGAAAAATGTTGATTTGCCAGTGTTAGGCTTTCCAACTATGCCTAACAGTCTTGAATAGGACTTCTGCATTTGGGTCCCCTCAAAATCTGTTTGTAACTTCTCTACTGTTGACCTCCTTGTTTGTAATTTAACATATGTAGCTCTATATGGTTTGTGCTGTTACAACAAATGCATCGGGCGCTCATGTTTTATAGAAGAAAGATGCTGACTAAACAAAGCAGGGTTAAAGCCTGTTTACGCTTATGGTTCATAACCATTCTTTAGCTACCAACAATCTTAGAATAACATAAAAAGGATTACATTAAAATGAAGATATCTCCCGCCAACCGCAGTCGGATTGCAGATATCACTGATTTTGGATTCATAAATGATATGCTCTCAGGAGGAAAACATGAGTTTAAGGTTTGAGTTGACGAAGCTTGAAGATTTCCTCAGTGCTGTTCCTTCGAAGTTGACGCGAAAGAACTATCGAAATGGGATAAAGAAGTTTGAGGAGTATTTGGGCAAACCGATTGAGAGTATGTTTTCCGGTGATGGGCAAGGTCGGGTCATTGAGAAGTATTTCATTTGGCTGAAGGAACAGGGATATAAGCAGAACAGTGCTAGGGCGTTGACAAATGGACCCATACAGTTTCTCAAGTACTTTGGGGTTGATGTTAGAATTCGTAAAAGCATTGGAGTAAACAGGACCGAGATCAGTACCAAGGATCATTTGCTTATGATTGATGATGTGCGTAAGATGTACAAGGTTGCGGGTCTACGTGAACGTACTATTCTTTTGCTGGCGAAGGATTTTGGTTTGAGAGTTGGAGACTTCTGCAGATTGTTGAAGCGAGACTTTGAGTCTAGGGTCGGTCAAACTCCTCCGGTTCCCATTGACATCTTGACGGCTAAAGAGGGTATAGTGGCCCATGCCTTCATCTCGGAAGAGTCGCTTGAGCAGCTTAAGGTATGCCTTCCTACGCTTAATCCGAAAAACAGGTTCCTGTTCCAGAGTTCGAGGCAAGGCCATCTTGACGAAGAAACGATCAATTGGATATTAAAAGACTTGGCAGAGAAAGCAAAGATACAATTGACTGGGTCATTGCGATTTCATTGCTTTAGAAAGTTATTTCTGAGGACGGCTGCGGAACTGGGCGTTAGCTCCTGGAATGCCAAACTCCTTGTTGGAAAGGCTGTTGAGAAGTCGATAGCGACCTATATCAATGGTGTGAGGTTGAAAGAAGACTTTGTGAAGATAAGCAACGTGTTGCGTGTAAATGAGACCCAGCAGAATTCCAGAATGCTCACTTTGGAAGAAGCTGTGGAACTTGTCGCACAGGTTCAAAAGGAAGAACTGCTTGAAAAAGTCAAGAAACTTTGGAACGAACAACATGGACAATTCAAATCTCAAGGGTCAGCTGGTTCGATGGGGTTGATAATCAATGAGCCAGACTTTGAAGCCATGAGCCCAAAAGAATTACTTGAGCAATATCTGAAGCTCTTAAGGGAGAGGAAAGGAAATGACAAATAACAATAAGGGGTAATGACGATAGGCATGAGGATTAGGATTGAGCTTATAATAGAAACCTAAAGGCCTTTATCAATTTCAACCAGATAGCGGAACACACCTATCAAGATTAGTTGCTCTTTTCCCCAATAAACATGGCAACATTATACGAATAAGGCTTTGAAACCTATACTTATTCAAAATCATCGAAAGCAGACAATCTAGCTTAGCATATGTTATCCATTGATGATTTCTATTGTCTGTTCTCCTGCTTCAAGTGGGTAATAGGTTAGTAGGCTTTTGTAGCTTGGGTCTGGTCCAACTTCCTTCATTGTGTTGTCTATGGCTTGGTTTGTCGTTTGTTTCTCTGTTATTAGGTGTTGGAGTAGGCGTGTTGTTGCCGTGTCTGTGTGGCTGGCTGATACTGCGCCTTTCCAGCCGATGTAGGCTTTGGCTCCTTTTTGTATGAACGCTTCTGCCATTTTGGTGTTGTTCAGTCCTTCGCAGCCCATCATGATAACCGTAGTGTTTCTGAATCTTCCATTCATGCTGGAAGTGACAAATTTAGGCATTATTCCAAAGTAGTATGGAGGTTGAGGCATGGAGTAGGAGGCAATTACAAGTTGATCATCTAACTGTTGCGGGACGTGTTCGTATTGGCTGTAAGGTTCTGACGTGAAGAAGCAAACTGGGGCTTTGACATATTCTTTTCCCTGAAGGGCTGCGGCTGCCGAATGAACCCTTAGGATTATTAATGCATAGTTGTATGCTGGTAGGTTTCTGTAGAATTCTACTGTAACTTTTTCGCCGCTAAAATAGTCTACTGTATAATTGGCGTTGACGAGTATGCTTGCTGCTGTGTCTATGAAGGTTTGATTTGGAGATGTAAGGCTGAGGTGGTCAACTATTGCTGCTTTCAATTGGGAGGATGTTGGGTTTGTTGTTTGGTTTTGGGGTTGATTTAGGAAATTGTAAGTGAAGTAGGATGAGAAGATAACTATGAGCAGGATGAAGGCTAGAAATATGGCTGTTGCCATGCGTCTTTCACGGTTTTTTATGGCTCTAATTTGAGCTCTAGTTCCCAAACGTTTCTCTTTGGCATTCATATAGGGTAAACCTCAATTACTTAACAGAAAAAGGGGGAAATAGAGGTGGAATGGTGTTCATTGCTTCTCTTTTCTACGCTTAACACGTTTAGTATAGATGGCTGTGGCAACTGTTGCGACTAGGATTGTTGAGGCTAAGCCGATGTAGGGAGCCAACAAACCAAACTTATCAACAGGGACAACGATGCCACCGACAGCTTCTTCCCAAGGACGCCCATATTGAGGATAAGAAGGATCATCGTAATGTACACCATATGTCTCAAATTTATCGCCTGCAACGCCTGCTTGGGTATTCAGTGGACGCCCGGGACCATATAGACACTCTATTGTGAAGCCCCATTCGATTCCGTCGTAAACTATCACCGTGGTCTTCGTATCCCACTCCACAAGGTAAAGGTGAGCCAACCACTTTACTGGTGCTTCTTGCAAATAACGTAAAGGACGATCGTAGAAGGTTATATCAACGCCAAGAGGGCATAAATCGCCTCCAGCAGAGTAACGTGGTCTTTCAGGGCGAGATGGAGCTGTTGCTGTTTCGTTCCAATAGAAAGGTAAGTTATCCTCCCAATTCTTCGAGCCCTTCCACCAAGTGGGATCTATATATGGGGCGTTTGCAGGGTTGTTCGGTTTTGGGTCATTGGTGTTAATGAATTGAATCCACTGTAGCACGTAGCCTGGTCTTGGGAAGTTTGGGTCGCCGCTAACATAATCAATGGTGAATTTAAATGGGCGATCTTTATCTACATCTACATCATAGTATATTACTCTAAAGTTGCCTGGTGCCGGTATAGGTGAAAATATCCAGTTCAAGTTTGAGAAATCAGTGATCGCTCGCACGGATTCAGCGCCGGTCCAAACTGCGATAGGTTTTGCCAGAGCAGGGTTCAGATCAACTCGAAACAGGTGTTCATCCCATTCAGGGTAACGGGGCGTCCAATGTCCATTGGCATCAGCATCAACTACATTTGCAGCCCTTGTTGGAGCGACGAAAAATGCTAACAAAATAAGGGATGCAGAGATGCAAACTAACATTGGATTGAATTTTCTCATTTTCCTCAAGTCCTCCTTTCAATTTGTGGGTTTATTTCATTGCTTTTCTTTTCTACGCTTAACACGCTTGACGTAGATGGCGGTTGCAGCTGTTGCGACAAGGATTGTTGAGGCTAAACCAATATAAGGAGCCAACAAAGCAAGCTTATCAATTGGAAGAACGATGCCGCCGACACCCGCAACGCCAATGCTCAGAATTTGCCAGTCGAGATACCCTTCGACATCTTCAGTAATTAGCATGTATTCACCACATGGAATGTTGGGAATCGTTACAGTTGTAGTGAAGGAACCATTTAGGTCTGTTTCTGCATAGCCTATGTTCAACTGCGTTAAATCAGGTTTTACAAGGTTAATCTCTACCGTTGAACCGTCAGCGAAATTTTTTCCCTGGAGAACAATGTCTGACTCCGGAGAGGGTGTAAAAGTGCCTGGTGTTATGGATGGCAATTCCAGAGGAAGGCTTCCTTGAAAGGCTTTGATTTTGCTTTTTCCATTCTTAATTTCAGGTGGGTTTGAATCATCAGGAGGACCAAGCGTCCAGCCTCTCCCTGTAAGCCACCCCTTAAGCTCCGCAGTAGTAACAATCCCATCCCCATTCCCATTCGGGGGTTTATCAGCCTCTTTCTCTCCGCCACCATCGGCGGCGTCTTCAGTTAGTGTGGAATCTAAACCTCCCAATAAGCCTGGGGGATCAACAATGGCTTTCCCTGAAGGTCCTATAACGGCAACGTGGTCGGATTCCTGTATATCATTTCCTCCTCCTGTGAAGCCTCCTCCAAAGCAACAATCTATTATTACTACGATCGTGACGCTCTCAGCAAAGTCCTCCAGCATTTGCGCTAGTTCGTCGTCTGTTAGAGCTTCGCCGAGGGTGTTTGGTTCGCCGTTATCGTCATTATCATTAAGCCAAAACCATTCGTTATTAACCTCATTAGCTTCACCTATTGCTCCGAACGTCTTATCCGATGCTCCATTTCCGTGCCCAATGAAGCAAATTGTTACTTCATCGCCGGGCTTCGCTTCAGTCTTTAACGTATTCAAGGTATTCATGAGTTCTTGTTTAGTTGGCTTTTCCAAGGATTTGCTAGTGCTCTCCGGTTTTTTTTGATTTCCATCCTTCTCTAAATCTTTTTTTAATTCATCTCGATCGTTTTTGAAACTGTTCTCTTCATGCCAAAAACGATGCTGATTACCTGCACCGGTAACATATAGACGATGGAATTTAGTATTGCTGTCGACTACTCTAGTAGGCTGAGCCTGCACACTTGTTAGTACTACTAACAAGAGGAGCACCGCGAAAGTAACGGCGATAACCTTGTGAGACAACATCGAAGGTCTTCTAACGAAATCGCGTGTTTTCATCTTTTCTATTCCTCCTTTTCTTTTCAATTCCTTTCCAGCAGTAGCGGGCTTTCCCCTTTTGGGTGCTTTCTTTTCTCACCACACTGCCATCATTTTGCGAAATCATCTCACCTCTAGGTCTTTAGAAAATCCAGCTCATCGGCTTCCGAGAAGATCCTCTTTATAAGCCAGTCAAGCTGCCATGAAAGTTTGCCTCTCCCTTCACTAAATAGCTGTCTTCATGATCGCCTTAAAAAATTTGTGGAAAAATGTTTCATACAACATTAAAGCCAACCATTAAAAGGCGTAAATGGAACGAATAACCATACTTAGTTTGTCACTTTGGAAACATGACACCTGTTTCTATTCATGACAGCAACACTACTGGCTGTCTTAGTATGCCAAAGAAAACATTTAATGCAACTAAAACACAAAAACATCTTTTACGGATAAATCTCCTATTGTCAAACTACGAAACTATCATATTGTCCAAATCGACTGTTACATGGCTTTTCTAAAATGATATGCCAGCTTCACTGGACACTTGAAATTTTTGCTTTTTGCTATGGAAAGTAATCACATCAAGTCCCACTCATTTTCTCACGAATTTTTCTTGGAGCCTCCTAATCCCCCAGAATCAGTCAATCTTCTAACCAGATTAAGCAAGAAAACTCGATAACTTAGAGAAGTGTACATTTGCAAAATCTTTTCCTACGTACGCAAAAAAACTGATAAAGAAGGCTAATCTAAGCTTCTTTTCACCTTTAAAAGAGGAAGTGGACACTACATCTCATGGAAAAATGGACGTTTTCGGACATTCTCAACACCATATTATTGGGATAATCTAGTGTGGATTCGGTTCAGCTATAACTTTTCCGCATTATCTATCATTGCCATTGTGATTTTGATTAATATGTTGAGTCTATCTATTATCGGGTCAGACTGTTTTTTGCTCATTCTGTTGTTCAACTCCTTCATTTACCTTCTGAGGTTTCGGTCTTGATGACTTAGGTTTCTTCATGCTTTTAATAGCACTAACGGATTTGGGTGTGCTTCCAGTTATTATTGCGATAATGTTTCGTGACAAATCCATCTTATCCAGAATTTCTATTTTCGTATTCTCCGCAAACACCTTTTTGGCTTTAAAATTCCAAAAATCGACATGACAACCGTCAATCACTTAACACTTTGATTAATGAAGAATCATTGCTGTTCGCAAAATACTTGAGAAATGAAAAAGAATCATGGGTTCCAAGAATCGCAATTCCCAACTTTTAAGAGGATTGTCGGCAAAATATCAGCAGATGACGACCATGAATAGAAACTACAGTGAAAAACTAAAGGCGATTTTTGATTTGACGTTTAGGAAAATGCAAGAAATCTCGATTAACGATAATTTCATGACGGAAATAACTGAAAGAAGGAACAGAGTTTTTGATAAAAACAAACCTAACTCGTATTTTTATGAAATATTGGTCAGAGACATTTTTGGTGCCGGCCTCAAGGCAACAGCATTGACAAGACGGTGGCTTTACTTTCGAGATGCTTTTTCGCACTTTGACATAAAGATAGTCTCTGAGAAAAAACTTGAAGACTTGATTAGTAATCCAAATATAATAAGAAACAAAGCGAAAATCGAAGCATGTCTTTGGAACGCAAAGCGAATGAGGGAAATATCTGCTAGATTCGGTTCATTTGGCGAATATTTAGCTCAAAGCGAAGGAAATGAGAATCAGCTAATAGGAAAGATGAAACAATTCAAATTTGTTAAAGATGCTCTCGCTCGGGATTACTTGAAGGATATAGGGATTCTGGACACAATCAAACCAGACAGCAATGTTTTGAGAGTGTTTTTCCGTCTTGGCTTTATAAATTCAGAGGGTTCATTCAACGAAGCGATTAAGATAGCAGAGGCATTCAAACATGCAACTTCTGAAAGGTTAATTGTTATAGATGCTGTTTTTTGGATGTATGGTGGTGGCGGAGATGGACATGTTAAGAAAGCTATGTGTAACAAAAAGAATCCTTTCTGTAGTGAATGCCCATTAACTACTTATTGTGAGTATTATAGGAGTATGCATCAAGGGTTTGGGTTTGGGGTTCAATCTACATATAGAGGGGTATAATCACCACAGAGAGCAGAAGAGCAAAAGAATACCTTCCGAAACGGAAACGCCTTGATACACTGAAAAATAGCATAATATAAAAGTGTCCAGTCTATAAGACTAAGCCGATACACCAAAGGATGGAAAAGCAATTGGCACACAATGTAACAAAAGAGAAGCTTGTCGAAATGTATAGGAAAATGCTTGAAATCCGCCTTTTCGAGGAAAAGGTCTTCGAGTTATACGCCCAAAACCTTGTTCCGGGAACGATTCACCTTTACGCTGGAGAAGAAGCCGTGGCTGTGGGTGTTTGCAGTGCCCTCAGAAAAAACGATTACATCACGAGTACGCATAGGGGTCATGGACACTGCATAGCAAAGGGCGCCGAATTAAAGCGAGTTATGGCTGAGATTCTAGGCAAAAAGACGGGCTACTGCAAGGGCAAGGGCGGTTCCATGCACATCGCAGACTTCAGCATTGGCATGCTGGGCGCAACAGCCGTGGTTGGAGCCGGAATACCAGTAGCCGTGGGCGCAGGCTTATCAATAAAGCTTAGGAGAACCGACCAAGTAGTGGCATGCTTCTTCGGCGAAGGCGCTTCAAACCAAGGAACATTCCATGAAGGCATAAACATGGCGTCCATATGGAAGTTGCCAGTAATCTTCGTCTGCGAAAACAATCTTTACGCTATGGGAACGCGTCAATCAAAGGTTATGGCTATTGAAAATATTGCTGACAGAGCTGTAGCCTATGGAATTTCTGGAGTGGTTGTGGACGGAAACGATGTTTTAGCGGTTTATGAAGCAACTCAAAAGGCTGTTGAAAGAGCCAGAAAAGGCGACGGACCAACTCTCATTGAGTGTAAAACTTACAGGCATAAAGGGCATTCGCGAGTTGACCCAGCTAGATATAGACCTAAGGACGAAGTTGAAGAGTGGCTTGCTAAGGACCCCATCAAACGCTTTAAGGAGAGGCTATTAGATACAAACACTTTGGCAAGAGCTGAAATTCAACAAATTGAAAGAGAAGTTTCGGCTGAAATTGAGGAAGTAGTCAAGTTTGCTATGGAGAGCCCATATTCGGCCCCGGGAGAAGCCTTGCAGGATGTTTACGCCTAAACTTGGGAGGGATGCATACGCGGAAGATAACCTATAGAGAAGCCTTAAGAGAAGCCTTAAGGGAGGAGATGCGACGGGACCCAACGGTCTTTCTTTTAGGCGAGGATATTGGCAGATACTGGGGAGGGGCCTTCAAGGTTACAGAGGGCTTAGCAAAAGAATTCGGAGACGAAAGGGTTAGGGATACACCAATATCAGAATCAGCAATAATTGGCGCAGCTGTGGGCGCCGCAATAACCGGAATGCGTCCGGTGGCAGAAATAATGTTTGGAGACTTGATCGCCCTAGCCATGGACCAAATCGCAAACCAAGCCGCAAAAACACATTACATGTTCGGCGGTCAAGTGAAAGTTCCGCTCGTCATTAGAACACCATTCGGAGCTGGAGTAAACATAGCAGCCCACCACTCACAAAGCCTTGAAGCATGGTTCATGCATACACCAGGCTTGTACGTGGCTGTTCCCTCGACACCCTACGATGCGAAGGGACTTTTGAAGACAGCCATACGGGGCAGCAACCCTGTTTTCTTCTGTGAACATAAGCTGTTGTATTCAATCGAAGGCGAGGTTCCAGAGGATGAGTACACTATTCCTTTCGGGGTGGCTGATATAAAAATAGAAGGAGCAGATGTGACGATAGTGGCTACCTCATACATGGTTCACAAAGCCCTAAACGCAGCCGAAGAACTTGAAGGAGAAGCCATAAACGCTGAGGTTGTTGATCCAAGAACCCTAACACCCTTGGATAAGCAAGCGATAATCAATTCTGTTAAGAAAACTGGAAGATTAGTTATTGTAAGCGAAGACTGCAAAACCGCTGGCGTAAGCGCCGAAATTGCCGCTATAGTGGCTGAGGAAGCCATAGACTATTTAGATGCACCAATAAAACGTGTAGCCGAGCCTGACACGCCCATCCCCTTCAGTCCACCGTTGGAGCAATATGTAATTCCAGACGAAAAAGCCATTATTGAGGCAGTTAAGGAAGTGATCTAGGATGGTAACAAAAGTTGTTATGCCGAAACTAAGCCTAACAATGAAGGAGGGCACCGTTGGCAAATGGTACAAAAAGGAAGGCGACACTGTTGAGAAGGGCGAACCCGTAGTAGAGGTTATTTCAGAAAAAGCCACATACGATCTAGAATCGCCAGCCGCTGGCGTGTTGCGAAAAATTCTGGTGGGAGAAGGTGTTGATGCTCCTGTTAACGCGGTTTTAGCGGTTATAACAGCTCCGGGCGAAGTGTTTTCAGAGACAGAAATACTTGCTGAGGCACCTCAAGTAGTTGGGGAAGCGGAAAAGAGAGTATTAGCTTCACCAGCCGCAAAGCATTTGGCAAGAGAGTATGGAATGGACTTATCACTTGTTAGAGGCAGCGGACCCGAAGGAAGAATAGTAGAAGAAGATGTTAGGAGATTCATCCAGGAGGCTCGTGGGATTCTGCCGAAAGTCAAGGAGATTATTCCTTTGAGTGGTTTCAGGAAGACCTCTGCAGAACGAGTTTCCGTGAGCTTCAAAACTGCACCCCACAGCACAGTAACGATGGAGGTTGACGTTTCTAAAGCTGTGGAATTGCATGAGAAACTTCAAGTCTCATATACGGCTATTCTTGTAGGGGCTGTTGCAAGAGCCCTACTCGAACACCCCATAATCAACTCAACACTTGAGGGAAACCAGATAAAGATTTTTGAAGACATGAACGTAGGCGTAGCTGTTGCGACAGAAAGAGGCTTGGTTGTTCCAGTTGTACACAATGCTGACAAGAAATCTTTGGGAGAAATAGATGCCGCCATTGTAGAGTTGATGGAGAAAGCTAGGCAAGGAAAACTCGCAAGAGAAGAGTTGACTGGCGGAACATTCACAGTCACAAATCTGGGCACGCATGGCGTTGACTTCTTTACGCCGATAATTAATCCACCTGAGGCAGCGATACTTGGCGTTGGAAGAATTGTTGAAAAACCAGTTGTGGTTAATGGAAAAATTGAGACAAGGTCCACGATGATGTTAAGTCTTTCTTATGACCACAGAATTGTGGATGGTGCTCCAGCCGCTGATTTTCTACGAAAAGTCAAGGAAAGGGTTGAAGAAAGTCTGGGAATTGAAGGTTGAGATTCTGGTCTTTTTGAAGGTTCCAAAAGAAAGGATTTATTTAGTGATAGTGAAACAATAATCGAGGCCGAGATGTATGAAGTTAAAAATGAAAGATGAAAAGATTGTAGGATATGTCTTACTAGCCATAGGAGTTGGCATGATTTTCTTCTCCATTTATCAAATGGTGCCAGTTTTTACTGGTGCCAGTTCTCCTCCAAACTTGTTCAGCTTCTCGGATATTTATTTTCCAGCAACTGGGCAAGCTGAGAGGACGTTAATGATTTCAGGGCGAGAGCTTAACAAGCTTGCTGCTATGGCTTTCTGGTATATGCTAATGTTTTTCATTATGTGGTCGGGTGGAAAAATTGCGTCGCTAGGGGTCAATCTTATAAGAGAAATCAAAGTCGAAGTAAAAGAGCCTATCGAGAAGCCCAAAACCGAAGTTTCTTCGCAGGAAAGCACAAAACAAACATAAGAGCTAAGGAACAGTTTCTTTTGTGCACAAAAACCGAAGTTCTTCATCGCCTACGTTTTTGAATTGATGTTCCTCCCATGATGTAATGAAAATGACATCGCCCACTTTAACCTGAACCTCGGTTCCTCCTCCGCGGACGAGGGCTTTTCCACGAAGTATGAAAACTTCGTGCTCATGTTCGTGTCTTTCAAGCGGAGTATGACCCCCAACGTCTATTGTGAAAAGCCTTAACTGAAGTCTTTTGGCTCCCACACCTTTATGTAATAGATATTTAACTTTCACGCCGCTGGCACCTTTCATGTTTACTCGGTATGCTCTAACTCTTTCTACGCTTGTCACGTACACTTGTCCATCACTCCTTTCAATGATAAGGTGTGTTTTGGAAAGTCTTAAGTGTTTGGCGATAGAGAAACGATTGAACCGAAATGAAGGTTGCCATGTATCACGGCCAAAGAGACATACGAATAGAGGAAATGCCCACTCCAGAAATAGGCGAGGACGAAGTTCTGGTGGAGATGAAGGCTTGTGGTATATGCGGCTCGGACATGATGGACTGGTATCTGAAAAGGCGGGCTCCACTAGTTCTGGGGCATGAGCCAGCTGGAATAATAGCCAAAAAGGGAAGTAAAGTTAAAGACTTTAACGTTGGCGACAGGGTTTTTGTGCATCACCATGTGGCTTGCCTAACATGCCACTACTGTCTGCGTGGCGATTACACTTTATGCGAACAATTCCACGAAACAAACATTAAACCCGGCGGGTTCGCGGAATACTTCAAAGTCCCAGCTCCAAACCTCCAAATAGACACTCTAAAAGTTCCTGAAAGCGTGTCTTTTGAGGAAGCCACTTTTATTGAGCCGGTTGGCTGTTGCTTGAGAGCTCTAAAAAAATGCAACATCCGAGCGGGTGATTCTGTAGCTGTAATTGGTGCAGGGGTAACTGGAATAATTCATACAGCCCTGTCAAAGATCTTTGGAGCCGCAGAAACGTTTGTTAGCGATTTAATCGATTATCGGTTGAATATGGCGAAAAAGTTTGGGGCTGATGCGGCGGTTAATATGGAGAAGGAAGAGTTAACTGCTGTTGTTAAGGCCGAAACTGATGGGAGAGGCGTAGACCTTGCAATTGTTACCGCGCCAAGTTTGGAGGCGTATAAAAATGGATTGCACGTTTGCCGTAAAGGCGGAAAGCTCTGTGTTTTTGCACCCGTGGAATCTGGAAAATACTTGCGAGTGACCCCAAAGGAGCTTTTTTTCTCTGAGATTCAGATAATCCCGTCTTATTCAACCTCTCATTTAGAGACGAGGACAGCATTAGAACTCATAAAGTCTGGCAGGATAGATGTGAAAGAGTTGATAACTCATCGTTTTAGGCTCGTGGATGCCGCCAAAGCATTTAAGACAGCTTCAGAAAGTAAGGAAAGTTTGAAGATTATGGTTTTGAACGCGTGATATGAAATGAAGGCAGCCATGCTTTACGGCGTAAAAGACCTAAGAATTGAGGACATTCCGGTGCCAAGAGTTGAGGCTGGCGAGGTTCTCGTAAAGGTTAAAGCAGCCACAACATGCGGCACAGACCTGAAAATCCTTCAGAGAGGCTACGTTGAAAAGGTCATAAAACTTCCAACGGTATTCGGGCATGAGTGGGCAGGAGAGGTTGTTGAAGTCGGTGAAGGCTTAGAATGGCCAGCGAAGGGAATGCGTGTCCGCGCTGGCAACAGTGCTCCGTGCCTCCGTTGCGTAATGTGTCAGAAAGGCAAATACAACCTTTGCGAAGACATGATTTGGCTTTGGGGAGCCTACGCAGAATACATTAAAGTTCCAGCACGGATGGTTCTGGTGAACATGCAGGAAATTCCGCATAGCGTTTCTTACGAGGAAGCGGCAATAACAGAACCCTTGGCATGCGTCTTGCACGGGGTTGAAGAGGCAAGGGTTAAGATGGGCGATACCGTGGCGATAATTGGCGCCGGGCCAATAGGATTGCTGCACCTCTTAACCGTCAAGAAGATGGGCGCCGAAAAAGTGGCAGTCATAGACCTTGTGGAGGAAAGGCTAAGCTTTGCGGAAAAGCTCGGCGCGGATGAAACCGTTAACGCTGGAAAAAAGGATGCTGTAGAAGCGGTTAGGCGTGTCACAGGCGGTTACGGCGCAGACGTTGTAATCGAAGCCATAGGATTACCACCCACATGGGAGCAGGCCCTAAGGCTTGCCAGGAAAGGCGGAACGGTCCTGGAGTTTGGCGGGTGCCCACCTGGAACAGAAATCAAACTCAGCACGGAACTGCTTCACTATGGAGAGGTAACGGTTCTAGGCACTTTTCACACAACTCCCTTGCACTTCAGAAACGCCCTAAACCTAATAGCGTCAAAAACAATCAATGTAAGGCCGCTTATAACGCGAAAAATGAGGCTTGAAAACATAAAAGAAGCATTTGAAACACTTTCGACATCAAAAAACGAAATCAAAATAGCCATAAACGCATAAATAGTAAGAATAGGGACTACTTTAATGGTTGAAGCCGACGGTTACATTTTAAGAATAGCAGCCAAGGAGTGGGTTGACCAAGTTTTCAACCTAGCAATTTACTACACCAGTACCCGTAGAAAGTGGGAGGCTGGACAAACCATAGTATTTGTGCACAAAACCGACAGAGGCGACGCCATTATAGGCTATGGTGAGATAGGAAAAATCTGCGCTTTGGATGAGCTCTCTGAAGAGGAAAGGCGTGAATGCGAGAGGCAGAGATGGAAAAAAGCCATAGAATTCAAATACGTTGTAAGATTCGATAAACCCTTACCAGTAAAGGAGACATGTCTAAAAGGCTTGAAACTTCACGGAAGATACCTCCATGGTCTGCCACTTAGCAGAGAACAGTTAGATTCGATTATAGGCCAAGCTGAATGCTCGCAACATTAAAATTTGACAATTAAAGGGAACGTTCGAAAGTATAGTATTAAACTGTTCGAATTATCCTTTATTTATTATGGATGGGAGTTTCAGCAGTTGACTCCTAGAATCACCGATGAAGAAAGGGTATTGAGCGAGCTTACAGGGAACACCCTGCTTGTTTACTGGTACCTATTGAAGAAAGGTCAAGGCTCATCCGGTGTAAGAGAGGTTCAGAGGGCTCTGAGTTTCTCCAGTCCAAGCAGCGCATGTTACCAGCTTGAAAAGTTGAGGGAGCTGGGTCTAGTGTCTAAGGATCGGTCTGGCGACTACCAGGTTAGCAGAGTCCTTAAAGCCGGTGTGATAAGCGCCTTCATATTCTTACGCGGCTACGCCTTTCCAAAACATCTCTTTTATGCCTCTGCCACATCCATAATGATCCTGCTTTTCCTAACGCTATTCATTCACGCTCTTTCACTAGTATTGATGGTCGCCTTGTCGCCAGGAATTGTGGCAGCCATAATCTTCTGGTATGAGACCCTAAAGGTCTGGCGCCATAAACCGTCACGCAGATGAAGGTGTTCGACAAAATCGAAAAATGTTCGAATCTATAGTTTAAAATGCCGCCGAACCAACCATTTAAACTGGAGGGAAACAAAGAATGAGAACAACAAAAACTCTCAAAACATGTCTTTGCGCATTCTTAGCAGCTTTTCTCCTTCTCGCACCATCATTTTCAATGTCCAGCGTTAATTCACCTTATGCGCAGTCGGATGAGAACTCCAACCTCTTGGTTCCAGACACATTGATTACGGGAATCGTAAAGGAGGTTCATCTCAACTACGAGAACAAGTTTTTCTCCGGCACTTATAGATTAACCGCGTTGATCATCGTTCAAATCACTGAAATAATCGAAAGACCCGGAGACTTTTACCATGGAGAAAAACCAATGGGTGTCGGAGACTTCGTGGGCGTTTCATACAACTATTCAGGTGCCCCAGAATGTAGAGTAAGCGATATGGTGGAAGTTCACGGATTTTGGGTAGCACCGCTCGATATGCCAGCCTCGCGAACCATCCGCGTGGACGATTATGCCGTTGGAAGTTACGTAAAAACTGTAGCTGAAGGGGACGAGAGTGGCGAAGAAGGCGAAAGTGACTCTTCCACTATAGATACTCAGAGCGAATACTCTAGTGGCTCTATTTCTCATGGCCCAGGTGTGAATCTGTGGTATACATGGATTAACGCCTCAGGCACCCAGGTTGTCTTCTTCACCTACTATTCAGAAATGTACAACTCGCCCATCCAAACATTCCTCGGACAGCACTACCAGACGGTTAATGAAACAGAAATCTTCATCGGGAACACACTACTACTTATGGAGGCGTACAGCGATGCGAATGGAAACGGGGTTCCCGAATCAGACTTGAGAACGGGAACCGGCGAGATAAAATATTTCTTCGTCGTCAATAGCTCCGTAGGGTTCACTCCGACACCCGTCCGGAAGGATGTGATCGAGAATACCCCCCATTATGTTTGGTCGATCAAATACGAGTGGGTTGACGGCTTCCTTCTGTATCCCCAGGGCAGATTAATAAATGGGGTAGAGACAAACCTTGCGGCTAGGGTTAACATCACCCATCTGGGCTTCACTTATGAGTATTATGTTCAGGGGAACATCTCGTACATAAAGACCGGGTTCAATGTAAGTAGGATCGTGGATTTCGAGCCCAACGCCCCGGATGTATCCTTAGACGGACTCGGATTGTCGCTTCTCTATGGAGCTGTCATGCTCACTACGAAGCCCTACGCGGTCATTGTTAATGGCGAACCTTACAATTCAAAGGTGGCGGAAGCTCCTACTACTTCAACAGATCGCGCTGAAGTCATCATCGGAGACGCAAAACTTTACGAATTCATTTTCGAGGAAAATTACACTCTTTACAGGGACTCAAACGCGGAGACTTATGTATCCAAATCCGCTGCCTCTCCGATTGAGAGTATCCCGCCAAACGCCGCTAATTACCTCTCCCCATACTGGCTCGTAGGCTCACTTCTACGTATCCTTTCAGAGGATGTGTTCCCAAATATGAGCGCGAGCTTGCCTAACTTGAACCTAGAGTATGCAAACTCGAGCTTTGTTTACAGAGTGTGTTACCCAACGTGGGAGAGTTGGGGTATAGAGCATGACCCAACATACGTGGCTTACCTTGTGGAATTAACTGCGCCCCCAATAGGTCCCCCTATTGAGACGATAGCCGCAGTTGCGGTAGCTGGGCTATTCGCCCTGACATTAGCCCTCGTCGATCTTCGAAAGACTAGGCGGATCTTGAAGATCAAGCCTTTAACCATGCGTTTTAGATGAGAGGAAAATTGTTGTGAAAATGGCTAAAGTGAATTATATAGGGGTTGCCGTAAGCATAGCCACGTTTGCATCGCTTCTCCTCCCCTGGTGGTCAATAAGGGCTGCAGGTGTCAGCATAGACATCTACCCATATAGTGTGAGAGCTTGGAGCGTGGCTACATACAACTCTGACTGGGTAGTCGACCGTCTCCTAGCCCTAGACGGTGCCCTCTTAATAATCGGCTTACTTGTAGTTGTTTCAGGCACTTCGGCTTTTGCCGGAAGCCTGAAGCTTCCGCCTCTCCTAATAACTCCAGTTGTGTTGAACCTCGCGGCTGCCTTCCTCTTCTATAAACTGGTGCGATCTGCAATAGGTAAACTGGCTCATGGGCCCTTTAGCGGGACGAACTTGATCCCTGTGGGACCTTGGGGCTTTGCTATGGGCATGGGCATATGTGTTCTTGCAGGTATAGCTTCACCAATCACATTGATACTGTTTTATTGGAAGAGGCATAAAAGGCTAGGAGAGGCTCCCAAAGCTCGCTCACACTAATGATCAATCAGTCTAGATGGGTTCGATTACAAGTCACACTTAACAGTTGCAGTCTCAAACACCTTATACAACTGGTTTCTCACCAAAAGTCTTAAGAACATTCTACAAAGAATGTAGTGCGGAGAGAACGGATGGTTTATTGTGTTAAGTGTGGTGCCAAGAATCCGGACGACGCTGAAGTGTGTGCTCAATGTGGGGCGTCTCTTTACACAGTTCAAGAAAAAGAGCATCCCAAATGGCGTGAAGGGGAATGCTTTAGGGCTGAGCGTGAAAGACGATACGAAGAGGAATGTTTCGGAATTCCTCGAGGCGGCGCAATTGTGGGTTTGGCTATTGGTCTAATAATCGTACTAGCAGGGTGCACATGGTTCTTACAGCAAGCACAACTAATTCCTAAGACATTGGAAATCTGGCCGTTTGCAATAATAATCTTTGGAATACTAATAATTATTGGCGCCTTCTATGGATTGCGCCGCAGATACTAACCGTACTTTTCTTTGCTCACCAACTTCACATGGAGATTTACAACTGCTACAAATTCTCCAGTGATCCCAGCGTGAAAGCATTATTCTTGTAAAGAGCCAAAAAACGATCAATACTATCAGAAATAGATCAACGAATAGGTTTTGAGTTAATTCGTCGATTCCAACTAGAATTAAGAAAGCTCCTAAAACAAAAAATATGTTCAACATCAAACGAATAAAGCCTCTAAATTTTATTTGAAAAAATCCGAGAATCACTCCTACGACCCCAATCAATGCTGCTGGAAAACTCATTTCCTCAATACTCCATCCGCCAAAGGAATAGAAAGCTGTTCCAGTGAAGGCTATTAGTGCTCCAAGAAGTAAACCAGTGCATGCTGCACATATAGTGTAGCTGTTTATGTGTATTACGTGGGCTGAAAATTCTTTGCAGTCTGGGTGATGCCCCTTCATGGTAATGTAAACATGGTGAAGAGTAGAATTCATTTCTTCCTTTCGGAAATGAGATGATTTTGAGCATTGCCTAGGGAATAAAGCAACGAAAATCCCCAATGTGCAAATAAGACTAAAGATTGATCCGACTAATAGTTTTCGCCAGAAAAAATTTTCATTAACTGTTGGCGGATTAAACGTAAATAGCAGTACGATAAACACTCCAAAAATGGAGACACTTATGGTGAACATTAAAATGGGATTATGCTGTATATTTGGCATACAATATCGCCTAAAAGAGCTTTCTAAACTGTCTTATAATGCCTTTGGTAGCCATATACCGGTAAACCCTCCTTTTTATCTCGTTTCCAGAAAACATTCCTTGCATTCTCCTTCCCATAGAACCGTAGAAACTTCTATAACATTTGTAAAGTTCTTCTTGCACGTCTTTCCTTGATAATGTTTCTGTTGGCATTATGGCGTGAACCATATCATAGTGCGACCAGTTGAGGTCCTCTATCCATCCGTTTCTTTTTGCCTTTTCGAAAAGCTCCGTTCCGGGAAATGGTGTAAGAATGGCGAATATGGCGAAGTCCGGGTCTATCTCGTTCACAAACTCTCTTAAATCTGCGATTGATTTAGCCGTTTCTTTGCGTTCGCCAACTATAAACATTGTATGGGCAAAAATGTCGTTTTCCTTCAATAGTTTCACCGCCCCTTTAGCATCTTTAGGATTTATATTCTTCCTGAAAGTTTCAAGAGTAGATTGTTTTGAACTTTCCACGCCTAGAAGAACCCAGCGGAGACCTGCCTTCTGCATTTTGGGCAGAATATCCTTATGCTTCATGACGTCGTCACACCTCGCTTGCGTAAACCACATCAAATCCTCTGCAATTTCTCGCTGCATAATTTCGTCAGCGAGTTCACCCCCGCGCCTGCCAAAGCCGAAGTTGTCGTCCGTCAACCAAATAAATCTACTACCAAAGTTTCGATAGCAGAACTCCATTTCATCTGCAATGCGTTGCGACGATTTCATCCTCCATGTTCCTTGCCAATGTTTCCATTGAGAGCAAAATGTGCAGCTGTGGGGGCAGCCTCTGGAACCCTCGATTAAAGCATAGGGGGCTTTTCGACTAGCCATTGCACTAAAATGATACTTATGAACAGTTTCTTTGACGAGATGATATCCGGGGTATGGTAGATCATCGAGATTTTCAATGAGGGGTCTAGGTGGGTTGTGTAGGATTTTTCCATTATGCCTAAAAGATGTTCCCTCTATCTTCGGAAAAGATGATTTCTTATCTGCCTTTTGAACAAGTTCTACGAGGGTGCGTTCACCTTCTCCGCGAACGATTATGTCTATTTCCGGATACGTTTCCAAACTCTCTTGGGCTGTTGCGGTGAAATGTTGTCCTCCAGCGACCGTGAGGACGCCCGGGTTTATCCGCTTTGCGGTTTCTAATGTTCTAACAACTAAGTAGGTGTTGCATGTCGCTAATGCACTTGAAGCCACAATGTCAGGATTGAAGGACTCAATTCTCTTTTCCATCCCCTTCCAATCTACTTGCTGGGCGTTGCAGTCTAATACCTCAATTTCTACACTCTCCACCTCTCTTTCGAGATACGCAGCGAGCTGGATTATTCCAAAGGGCGGGGGCAAATACTCCCCCATTACAAACCATACGTCCTTTGGAGGTTCTATAAAGAGAACTCTCATATCACGTCTTTCTCCATTAAGCTAGCTTATGTGTTTTCATCTTTTAAGAATAATGATTAGCTCTGCATGGCAATTGTTTTAAGAAGGTGACGCTAACTTCATAGCTAGATTGGTGTTACCTATGGCTGAAAACGAGAAAAAACACCCAAAGGTCCTGGATTGGTTAGGCCTTCTTTCTTTAGGATTTTTCCTCATGCTCTTTGGCGCTATTTGGATTACTACCCCAAACCTCACCGAAGAAGTCAGAACTTTTTTCACTCCCGAAAATTGGCGTCTCATGAATGTGACTGAAAATATAACCTTTCCAGAGCCAGAACGTAACTACCCCATTGTCTATACAGCGGCCATGCAATTCTGTTTCATTTTCGGGGTTTTCCACATAGTTATTTTCGCTCTGAGATTCGCTATCCATGAGCCCTTGGATAAAAAGGGTGGAACCATTTCTGGCGCGGTCTTTTGGTTGAGCGCCGGCTTCTTTCTCAGCATGTTAGCGAACAAAACTATAAGCTGGTTTGGCTTTCTTGCCGGACTTATAATCTCCGTAGGGCTCTCAATTATCGTGAGCAGCATCGTTAAGCTATTTAGAAAAGTGTAACCCTCATTTGTTAGATAAAACAAGTTCACCAAGAGCAGGGTATATAATCTCTTATTCTAAATTTCACTCCCATTTTTTTGGCAGAAGTAGCAATTGTTCGAGCACTTATTGGTTACGTTTTAATAAATATTTTTTCCAAGCCGGTAAACAGTGCTTGGACTTTTGTGGAGGGACATGAGCTTACCATCGCCAATCATTAGTAAAACTTGTTGAAAAGAATAGCGGATAAAATAGTTATTTGCGTCTCCTGATTACTAGCGAACCGTAACTTTTCTAAGATTAGTTTGAAACTCGTTTGTGATATTGTAGTTGCAGTTAGTATGAGGATCATTGTAATTCTGAGTGGGTTCCTGCGAAAATGATCCTATGGAAAGAAAGATCATTCGTCTTCTATCCAGTGTAAGGCACACAAAAAAAGTTATATTAATACAGTCGAAAGGTTTAGGTTATTGCGAGGAAAAATCAGTTATGGTTAAGTACGTTTTTGTCACGGGCGGCGTGTTGAGTTCTGTTGGGAAGGGGATTGTAACTTCCTCGATCGGTAAGATGCTTCAGGCTAGAGGCCTAAAGGTTACTGCCATAAAAATTGACCCATACGTGAATGTTGACGCTGGAACCATGAATCCCTACATGCACGGTGAAGTTTACGTGACGGACGATGGGGGTGAGACAGACCTGGATTTGGGGTGGTATGAGCGTTTTCTCGACTTAAACCTTCAAAAGGAGAACAACATCACCACGGGTCTAGTGTACAAGGCGGTTATCGAGAAGGAACGCAGAGGCGATTTTTTGGGAAGATGCGTTCAGATTGTGCCCCACGTGACCAACGAGATTAAAAGTCGCATTCGAGCTGTTGCTAAGCATTCCAACGTTGATGTTGTTTTAACCGAAGTGGGTGGCACCGTAGGCGACATTGAAGGCTTACCCTTTTTGGAAGCCATTCGTCAGATGCGTCTGGAAGAGGGCTTTGAAAACACATTGTACGTGCATGTGGCATTGGTTCCAATTTTGGATGTTACGCAAGAGATGAAAACGAAGCCTCTTCAACACAGCGTTAACGAGTTGAGACGCATCGGTATTCAGCCTGACACCATAGTTGCAAGATGTCCCGAAATGATAGACTTGGAGGCTTTGCGAAAGATAGCCTTGTTTGGAACAATACCTGAAAACGCTGTTTTCTGCTCCTACAATGTTGAGTCAATTTATCAAGTTCCGCTTATTTTGGATGAGCAGGGAATGGGTGATTTTATTTTCAAGAGGCTTGGGTTTTCGGATAGCAACCCAGATTTTAAAGGTTGGAAAAATTTTGTGGATGCCGTATTGAATCCGGAGCATGAAGTGAAGATTGCCTTGGTTGGTAAGTATGCTGGATTAGCAGATAGCTATGTGAGTATGTGCGAGGCTTTGAGGCATGGAGGAGCCGCCTGCAAAACAAAAGTTTGTATCCACTTCTTGGAGGCTGAAAAGTTTGAGCAAAACCCAGAGAGCAAAGAAGCTCTGAAAGATTTTGATGGAATTTTCGTGCCCTACGGTTTTGGCCCAAGGGGCACTGAAGGGAAGATAATGGCAATCGAGTTCGCAAGGGAGAATAACATTCCGTTTCTCGGCATATGTTATGGTTTCCAACTAGCCGTGATAGAATTCGCGCGTCATGTGTGCGGCTTAAAAGAGGCAAGCAGCGCAGAAATCAACCCAGATTCGCTCCACCCGGTGATTGCGTTGATGCCTGAGCAGAGGGAAATAGAATACAAAGGGGCTACCATGCGGTTGGGAGCCCACAAGATAGCCGTGAAGCCAAATACCATGGCATACACACTGTATAAAAGTGAGGAGATTTACGAGCGTCACCGCCACAGGTTCGAGGTTAACCTTGACTATCTGGAAACGCTGGAGAAGAACGGCTTGGTGTTTTCCGGAAGAAGCGCAGACAGAAGAAGAATGGAAATTTTAGAACTGCCAGACCGCTTATTCTTTTTTGCATCACAGTTTCACGGAGAATTCAAAAGTCGTCCTGGAAGACCAGACCCGGAATATTATGGTTTCGTTAGAGCGTGCTTGGCTAGGAAGTTAGGGAAGTCTAAACCTGAATTTTGAATCTGGAATTAGATGTCTTGGTGGCTTTCTTTTTTCACATCCTAGTTAGCATTATATTTTCAATAAGCCTAAACAATTTTATTTAGCGTCTATTTATATCCTTGTTTTGTGAGCTTGCGTGGATGTATCAGATTGGGAATTTAGCGGTCGCAGGCGCTCAGTGGATATTGAGGCGCTAATAAGGGCTCTGCCCAAGGTTGAGCAACACATCCACATTGTTGGTTCTACGCGGCCCGAGACGTTGCTCTGGCTTGTGGAAGAAGGGGGTATAGAGATGCCCTACAAGACTGTGGAAGATGTTCGCCAATTCTTTCAGTACCGCGACTTCCACCATTTTGTCTCGATCTACAGTACGATGATCGATTGCATTACAGATGAGGATCAGTTTGAGCGTATCGCCTACGAGATGTTGGAGGACGAGGCTCGGTGCAATGTCCGATACGTTGAGGCAAGCTTCTCCGCACCAGACCACGTCTTTAAGGGCCTTGACTATACGAGGATGATTGACGCCATCAATAAGGGCGTATGTCGAGCTCATCGAGAATTGGGCGTTGAGTGCAACCTTAGGATAGATCTTGTCCGCGACTATGGCCCCGACTCTGGAATGAAGGTCCTTGACTGGATTGAGGAGAAGGGTGACAATATTGTCTCAATCGACATCGGAGGCAGCGAGGATCGGTTTCCACCTAAGCCCTTCGCCCCCGTTTACCGCAGAGCGAGAGAGATGGGGCTCCACCTCGTTGCACATGCTGGCGAGGCCGCTGGACCGCAGAGCATATGGGAAGCGGTTAAATATCTCAACGTCGAGCGCATAGGTCACGGAGTCGCAGCTGGGAGGAGTCTCAGGCTGATGGACTACCTGCGGAAGCGTGGCATCACCATCGAGACTTCCCCCATCAGCAACGTAAGAACCGGCGTCGTACCATCTCTGGAAAGACATCCCATCAGAACCTTTTTAGACAGGGGCCTCAGCGTGACTGTAAACAGCGACGACCCATCCATGTTCGGCACTGACATGAACAACGAGTATTTGCAGCTTCAAAGAAAACTCGGCTTAACCATCCCTGAGCTTCTCAAGCTCAGCCTCAATGCCGTCGACTCTTCTTTCCTTCCCGAGGGGCAGAGGATCAAGATGCGAGAATCTTTCATAAAAGAATATCAGCGCCTAATGGATGATGACGGCAGGAATTAATTAGATCTCCTTCCTTTATAGAAAGACGGGCTGGGAAACTCTTGCATTTTATGGAAGCTTCTCAACATTGCAGCCTATGACATGGTGGCTAGGGCAGGCAATACAGGATTCTAAAAATGGAAGACTGATGGAGTAGTTCAATGAGACCGGTGAAAGGGTCTTACAAGTTCTTCTAATATGGAGAGCATAGTTGGCACTTTGCTTACAATGTCTGTGAAGGTCACTACGCCAACGAGTTTCTGGTTGTTCATGACGGGAAGCCTTTTTACCCTTTTCTTCGCCATGAGTCTAGCCGCTTCTTCTATGCTGGCTGTTTCAGTTATGGTTAGCACCGGGCTGGTCATGACTTGCCTTGCGGTTAGGGTTTCGGGTACTAAGCATGGCTCGACAAGTCTTCTGAGGATGTCGCGTTCTGTTATGATTCCCACCGGTCTGTCGCCCTGAATAACTATTATGGAGCCTATGTCGAACTTGTTCATGGTGGCAACCACCTCTTTGACGCTAGTGTCAGGTCGCACCACTCTCACGTCTTTTGACATAACGTCTCTAACAAGGACTATGCTTACCATCCATCTTCGCCCCTCAAGCCACTTCTAACCATTTTGAGCTCAGTCCTTTATTTGTTTTGGTGCACTCACCTTCCTAAAACGGCGACGATTTTGTATTGGTTGAACCCTTTACTTAAAGGCTTGAGTTTCCATATCTCATAAGAGGTACAAAGGAACGTGAAAACTGTTAAGGGGAAAACTGATGAACGAAAGCGGACTCTCAATTGATGAACGATTTCGCAGCCGGTTGGAGAATGCTGCGAGTTATGGTGAAATCTGGGAGATTGTCAAGGATAGTGTCAGGTTTTCTTTGCATAGGCGAAGGGGTGGCATGATGCTTTTCTTGGATGATTTACCCCTCCAATTAGGCGCTTATCATCCACTGGGAACAAACAACATTGTTTTGAACAGGACCTTGGTTCAAATCATTGAATCAGCCCTTAAGTCGAAACGTGTGGTTAACGCTCTAATCTATAATTTGTTGCTTCATGAGTATTTGCACGCTCTAGGCGAGTTTTCAGAGCTTGAGGTTAGGCAAGTGGTTTATGAAATTGCCAAAAAATGCTTTGACGAAGACCACATCGTTACGTTAATTGCAAGGAAGAGCCCATGGGCTTTGCTTAAGGGCATTCCATTAGAAAGCGTTAATGCCCCAAAGCGAGTTATAGAAATCGTGAAAGACTTTGAGAAAACAAACAAATACATAGTATAAAAGAACTCTCATCTTCAGTGAAGACGCTGAAGCGGGAATTGTAAAGGTTAAGATTAACCCTTACAAAAAGATAGTGGCATGCTGGTGAACAAAGTAAAGAAGGTTCAAAATATAGAATTTCCAACAGAAACAGTGAAAGAAGGCAAAATCAAAATATTAGTTCCAAAACTTGAAGCCTTCGTGAAATTGCCTTCCGAATATGCGCCTTCAAAGGCTCCAGTTTTCTACAATCCCATTATGGAGTTGAACCGTGACATGGCGGTCCTAGCCCTACAAGCCTACCAAAAAATGCTTAACCGCAAAATTTCCGTCTGCGAGCCTTTAACCAGCTGCGGCGTCAGGGGAATACGCTTTGCGGTAGAGGTCAAGGGGGTTAAAAAAGTCTTGATTAACGACATTAACGAGAAAGCTTTCCAACTTGCAAAACACAATGTGCAAGTGAATAGGTTAAGCAAACGCATAACAGTGAAAAATGAAGATGCAAATTACCTTTTAAGTTGCTATGGTGCACCACACAAAAGATTTGACGCCATAGACATAGACCCCTTTGGCTCCCCTGTGCCCTATTTAGATTCTGCCATCAGAGCTTTGCGTAACGGCGGCCTTCTGGCTTTAACAGCGACGGACATGGCACCACTATGCGGAGTTCATCCAAAAGCGTGCATAAGGAAATATGGCGGAAAACCTCTACGCACAGAATACTGCCACGAATTGGCTGTCAGACTTTTGGCCGGCTGCCTAGCCTCAACATCGGCAAAACATGACATAGGGATAAATGTAGTCTTCAGCCACAGCACAGACCACTATGTAAGAATTTACGCAACAATAAAATATGGCGCAAAAAAGGCCGATGAAAGCCTCAAAGAAATAGGTTTCATACTGCATTGTTTCAAATGTTTCCACAGAGGAGCCACGAAAGGACCTTTTCCCTTTAAACCTCTTGGAAAGTGCAGCGAGTGCGGCTCAAAACTCAACGTTGCTGGACCCTTATGGCTTGGAGAAATAGTTGACCAAAAATTTTGCGAGTTAATGATAAGTGAAGCCAAACAAAGAAAGTTTAAACTTGGAGAAAGAATGGAGAAAATTTTGGCTTTGATAAGAAACGAGGTGGAAGCCCCAATTTCATATTACGTGGTTGATAAACTGTGCGATGCGTTAACATTGCCGGTTCCACCCCTTAAACGAATTATGGAAGCCTTAAGAAAGGAGGGCTTTCAAGCCTCTTTAACACACTTTAATCCTAAGGGAATAAGGTCAAATGTGTCGGCAATAAAAATACAAGAAATTTTGCACGAAGTAGCAAGCGCTAAGCGGTAAGTTTTTAACAATTCCAAGGCTTAACAAGCAAAAGGTTCTCCTATTTTTCCATTTTATTTAAGTAATAGGAATTACATTTTGATAGTGGCTATTAACCGAATGTTGGAGGTGCAGTGAAACTCGGAAAGATTTTGGTCACGTCGGCTTGGCCCTACATAAACGTTACTCCACACATAGGTAATCTGGTTGGCTCCGTTTTGTCGGCAGATGTTGTTGCCAGATATTATAGGTTGAAGGGCGAAGACGTTGTAATGGTCAGCGGCTCGGATGAGCACGGAACTCCCATCGAAGTCGAAGCCATAAGGTTAGGCGTATCACCCAAGGCTTTGACGGACAGAAACCATGCGAGAGTTGTTGAATTATTTAGAAGGTGGGGGATATCCTTTGACAACTACACCAGAACCGAAAGCCCGGTTCATAAAGAGTTTGTACGAGACCATCTAACGAAAATCTTCAAGAACGGTTATATTCTTGTCCAGGAGACGAAGATGCTCTACTGCCAAAATTGCAGCCGTTTCTTACCGGACAGGTTTGTTGAAGGAAAGTGTCCATACTGTGGCTATGCGCCTGCCCGTGGAGACCAGTGCGATGCGTGTGGCAGACTATTAGAACCAACACTCCTTGTTGAGCCTTACTGTGTAATTTGTAGAGGCAAACCTGTCATAAAAACGACTAAGCACTGGTATTTTGATCTGTCAAAATTTTCTCAAGAACTGAGCGATTACGTAAGCACTAACGAACAGTTGCCAAGCAACGCAAAAAACTTCAGCTTAAACTTGATAAAGGAAGGATTAAGGGCCAGAGCTGTTACCAGAGATGTCGGCTGGGGGATTCCAGCGCCTTTTCCAGGAGCCGAAGACAAGACGATTTATGTGTGGGTTGAAGCTGTTTTGGGTTATGTTTCAGCGACAATCGAGCATTTCAGAAAGCAAGGAGAACCCCAAAGATGGAAGGAATACTGGTTTGACAAAGATGCTAAAACCCTGTATTTCATTGGGAAGGACAACATCCCATTCCACACGATAATTCTTCCAGCCTTACTATTGGCTTCTGGTGATGGTTATAATTTACCTTGGAATGTTTCGGCAACAGAGTTTCTCCAGTTTAAGGGTGAAAAGGCTTCAAAGAGTCTGAGAATAGGGATCTGGATAGATGAAGCTCTGCAGCTTTTTCCAGCAGACTATTGGCGTTACTTCCTAATAGCGACTAGACCGGAGATCAAGGATTCAAACTTTTCGTGGGAGATTTTCGTCGAGAAAGTCGATGCTGATTTGAATGACACGTTTGGCAATTTTATCCACAGAACTCTAAAGTTCGTAAACACCCATTTTGACAGCGAGGTTCCTCAAGTGGAAGCTTGGGATGAAAATGCTAAGCAGATTCTAGAAACTCTTAAGGAAAAGGTGGAGACAGTAGCAACAGAAATCGAAGATTGCAGGTTGCAATCGGCTGCAAACAACGTGATAGGTATAAGCCGCATGGGAAATCAATACTTAAACGAGAGGGAGCCATGGAACCTAATCAAGAAAGATAGAGCTAAAGCAGCAAACATCATTTACGTGGCAACCCAAATCGTTAAAGCCCTAGCAATAGTTTCATCTCCCTTCATTCCGTTCGCCGCTGAGGAGCTTTGGAAAACCCTCAATTTACCGGGAAGCGTTCACCAACAGAAATGGGATGAAGCCATAAAGCCTTTGCCAGCAAGCCACAAAATAGCCAAGGCTAATCCTTTATTCAGAAAAATAGAAGCCAGCGAACAAGAACTGAATGAAAGGTTGGAAAAGGCTAGAGAAGGCTTGGCGAAGACCGCTTGAGAGCCCATATTGGCTGTGAAAATTTGCAACTGAAAATAGACGTTCACGTTCATACTTGCTACTCGTATGATTCTCTAATTAAGCCAGAAGAGCTTGTTCTTTACGCCAAAAAGCGTGGGTTAGACGGCGTCGCCGTAACAGACCACGACAGAATCGACGGCGCACTAAGAATAGCCAAAGAAACAGACTTTCTCGTCATTCCGGGGATAGAGATTTCAAGTTTGAACGGGCATGTCTTGGGACTTAATGTTCCGGAGCAGATTCCGCGAGGTCTGAGTGTGGATGAAACTGTGGACAAGATTCATGAGGTTGGAGGCATAGTGGTGGCCTGTCATCCAGTAACATTTTTCAAGGAAAGTCTAGGCAAGCACACAAATTCAAAGTTTGATGCAATAGAGGTGATAAACTCCTCAGCTTTCCCTTTTAACTACTCGGTTAAGCATAATCAAAAAATCGCTTCTCGACTTGGGACAGCTCGGGTTGCTGGCAGCGACGCCCATTACGGTCCAGAAATAGGCTACGCCTACACCATCGTAGACGCTGAACTGGAAGTCGAAGAGATAGTCAAAGCGATAAGCAGGGGGTTTTGCCAACCCTTTGGCAGAGCCATACCCCTAACAACAAGACTGAAAAGAGAACTTCTACTCCTTAAAAGAAAATTTCAGTTTTACAAAAGAGAGAAAGCAAGAGAGGGTTAGTGGAAGTTTTCTAGTTGGTAGATGTTTAGTTTTATGTCTAAGGGTTTTTCCGGTTCTGCGTAAGGTTCTAGGTTGAAGAGGTGCGGTGCAATTGTTCCAAATCCGCTCAGGACATGCGGAGAATTTACGCCCGTCATCACCAAAGTGACTTTTAATTTGCCATCCAGTTCAGGATTAACCCTCGCACCCCATATGACTAGTGCGTCGTTATCCATCATTTCTGTGACGATTTCTCCCACACGGTTTGCCTCCTCAATTGTCATTTGGTGGTCGCCTGTAACGTGGATTAATGCTCCAGTTGCACCGGCGTAATCCACGTCTAGCAATGGGCTTCTTAGGGCGTTTCGTACGGCTTCTTCTGCTCTGTTGGGAGCATCAGACTCGCCTACTCCGACAACGGCTACCCCGCCTCGTCTTACGATGGTTTTGAAGTCCGCGAAGTCGAGGTTTATGAGGCTTGGGGCTGAAATTGTCTCAACAATGCCTTTAATCATGTTTGCCAAAACCTGGTCTGCAACCCTGAAGGCCTCATTTATAGGCAACTGGGGGACAAGTTGCATGAGTTTATTGTTGTCGATCACGACTACCGTGTCGCATTGTCTCCGCATTTCGGTCAACGCCGCAGCAGCATATTCAATTCGACCCTTCTCTATGCGGAAAGGTGTAGTCACAACACCAACGGTTATCGCTCCCTTTCGCCTTGCAATTTCCGCAATGACTGGTGCGGCTCCGGTTCCTGTGCCGCCTCCCAGACCGGCCGTTATGAAAGCTATGTCCGCATCGGAAAGCAGATCCTCAACGCGCCTTTTTGATTCCTCGATTGCCATTCTTCCAAGCTTCGGGTCGCCGCCCACCCCAAGCCCTTTAGTGAGTTTCTCGCCTATCAAGATTTTTCGATGCGCCCTCGAAGCGCTCAAATGAAGCGCGTCCGTGTTTATTGCTATGCACTCCGCCCCAGTTATGCCCATCTCCATTAACCTAGTTACAGTGTTGTTGCCACCCCCTCCAACACCAATCACAACTATGTGACAATGTCCAGGCGGTAGAATTCCCTCACTTTCAACATTATGCCATGTGTACTTGAGCGCGTGCTCTGTAGGGTGCATTTTATCCAACCCTTTTCCTCTGCACGACTTCATCGTTTATCAAATCACGGATGGCCACACGGATTGCTTCAGCCCTATTGGGGTAAAACCTCTCATTCACAAGCTGGTCTAACAACTTAATATAGGGTTCAGGCAAATAGAGTGTAATTAACTTCATTAAACTCTCCCTCCATGCAAGCTGTAGAATTACTGGAAAAAAGTTATACTTCTATATAACATGCTTAAAATATGATTTAAATATGTTAGTTCCTATCTTTTTAAATATTAACTTAAAACATGTCAGGTTTCTGTAAATTCTGGTTGCCAGCAACCCTTATGTTTTTAATCCTCATTAAAGCATTTAATGAATCGCGATGGAGAAATATGCAGGTATTCGTTAAGAGCTTCGGCTGTTCCACAAACTTGGCTGACGGAGAGGTTTTGGCCGGATGCTTAGCGGAAGCTGGGTATAAACTTGTGGATTCTGTCCCTGCGGCGGATGTAATCGTTTACAATACCTGCGCAGTCAAGGGACCGACCGAAAATCGCATGATCGAAATTTTAAAACGGGTTCCGGCAAACAAAAAACTGATTGTTGCAGGATGCCTACCCCTAATCAATTTTGAGAGATTGTGCAGAGAAGTACGTTTTAACGGGGTTGTGGGTCCAGCAGCAGGCGATGGGATTGTTGGGGTTGTGAAACGTGTTTTAAATGGTGAAAGAGTGGTTGCTCTAGACAGAACTCTGAACGCTAAACCCAGCCTGAATCTTCCTCGGCTCCGGGTGAATCCTGTGATAGGAATTATCCCTATCAACTATGGGTGTTTAGGCTCATGTGCCTACTGCTGTGTGGTTTTTGCCAGGGGGCGCCTAAGAAGTTACGACGTTCAAGAAGTCGTTGAAAGAGTGAAAAAAGACCTAGCCACGGGAATACGGGAGTTTTGGGTTACCTCGCAAGACACAGCTTGTTATGGAAGAGATATAGGCACAAACCTTGCAGAACTGCTCTATGCCATTTGCGATGTTGAAGGAGATTTTAGGATACGCGTCGGGATGATGACTCCAAACATGGTGATGGACATTCTAGACGAGCTAATCCAAGCCTTCAAAAATGAAAAAATCTTCAAGTTCATCCACTTGCCTGTGCAAAGCGGCGATGACCAAATTTTGAAGCGCATGCGACGGTTTTATTCAGTGGACGATTTCAAAAAAATAGTGGATAGGTTTAGAAAGAGTTTTCCAGATATGACCTTAGCCACAGATGTTATTTGTGGCTTTCCATGTGAGAGTGAGCAAGCTTTTGGAAAGACTTTGAGGTTGATTGGGGAGGTTAAGCCTGACATCGTGAATGTCTCAAAGTTTTTTGCAAGACCAGGAACGGCGGCAGCTGAAGTGCAGGACGATTTTGTGCCTATCCAAGAGATTAAGCGTAGAAGCGGCATTGCGTCGAAGCTTGCTAGGGAGGTGGCTTTAGAAAGAAACCAGCGATGGGTTGGCTGGACGGGTGAGATTTTTGTGGACGAAGTCGGTAAGGTCTCTGGTTCTTGGGTTGGACGCAATTTTGCTTACAAGCCCATTACGGCAAAGAGTTATGATAACCTGCTAGGCAAAACCTTACGTGTGAGGCTTCTTAGGACTTTTTCGACTTATTTAGAAGGGGAACTTGTTGAATAGATTTATTGAATTTTAAGGGGCTAACTAACACACTGGCAAAGATGTTCGCATTCCCGGTTTTTGTACACAAACAGAGAGGCATGTCGTTTTATAAGGGAAAAATGGTGGCTATGGGTCTTTTTTTCCGTAGTGTAGGGATGCGATGTATATGTCTTCTATGTCGATTATGCCGTCGCAGTTTATGTCCATGTTGGGGCTGTGGGGGCATGCCTCGCATGGGATCGGATGCCAATACTCGCCGTCGACTGGAACTGAGCCGTAGGCCAACGAGATCTTGTATATGTCTTCTATGTCAACTATGCCGTCAGCGTTGATGTCGCCAACCAAGGCGACAAAAACCCAGCCATCTGCGAGAAAGTTGTCGGTTGTGTTTGTTTCGTCTGGAACAGGCCAAGCATAAGCGCTTACGGTGTAGTTGCCCTTGGCTACGCCAGTGGTGTTCCATTTAAAGGTGGCGATTCCAGACTCTCCGCCTGTTAGAGTGATCGTTGTGTAGTTTTTCCCGTCTGGTAAAATGATAGCAGTTTCATTGTAGTAAACAGTAACATTGAAGGTTTCAGGTAAAGCGCCCTCGTTTTCAATAGTGACATTAATCGATACGCTGTAATTTTGCCCCACCACAGTTTTGAAAGGTACGACATTCGTTACTTTTATGTTGCGTATACCTGGCTGTCGTATGTCGACCGGGCCGTCGGTCTTGTTGTTATCTAATGTTTCTGTTTCGTCTGGAACAGGGGTAGCACATACGCTTATGTTGTAGGTTCCCGGCGTTACGTTTGTCGTATCCCACTGGATCGGCTCAGTTTTTCTCGTACCTCGAGAGAGGGATGGGATAGTAATGTTACCTGCTCTGTCGCTGAAAGTGTCATTAGAGTAGTAGGCAGCGACTTCTATGTTGGTCTCGTCGAATGTTCCTTCATTTCTTATAGTTACGTCAATGTTTATGATTTCCCCCTGGAATACTTTGGTTCGTGAAAGACTAACACTTGTCACGTTGATGTCGTGAACTTGGCTTCTGAAGGCGTAAATATTTCCGTCCTTTGAGCCCACGTAGAGTGTGTCGTTGAGGACAGCTGGTGAAGAGTCGACTGAACCATCTGTTTGATAGCTCCACACTATTTCGCCACTTTCTTCATACAAAGCGCAGATTGCCCCATTTGGCTGTGACGTTCCTATGAAAATCTTACCCTCAGCAACAGCAGGAGAAGACCACCCTACAGGGCCTATTGTCCTATTCCATAATTCTGTGCCATTTGTAACATCGAATGCATACACCTTGCCATCACTTGACCCAACAAAAACCTTATTGTAGGCAACAGCTGGCGAGGAGTCCACTGCACCACCTGTGGGCTTTTGCCATTGAAGTTCACAATCCATATTCAAAGCATAAAGGCTTCCATTTCCCGCGCCTATGAAGACTTTCTCATCGGCAATGGTAGGAGAAGATAAAATGCGTATCTGGGTTCCTATCACATAGCTTTTTATTATCCTACCATTTGTCTCATTTATGGCGTATACTGTTCCATTCCATGATGCCACAAAAACTCTGCCAGAGGCAACGGCAGGCGAAGAATCAACTGCACCTCCTAAGTAAACGGTTTTCCATAACTCGTTGCCACTCGTCTTGTTGAAAGCATAAAGATAATCGGAGCCTATGAAAACTCTATCACCAGAAACGGTAGGTGAAGAATATATCCTGCTTGTAGTATGATTGGTCCATATATGGTTTCCATTTGTATCCCAAGCCGAAATTGTCCCGTTCTCTAAAGCGATGAAAACAATGTTATCGGCAACTGCCGGGGAGGAGTAGATTGGGTTGCCTAAGGGTTTGCTCCAAATTACGTTTCCATTCGTTGTGTTTAAGGCGTAAAAAGTGCCATTTGTTGAGCCTATAAAGACTAAATCGTTGATGACAGCGGGAGAAGAATAGCTTACAGGACCGATTGTTTGGTTCCACAAAGTTTTGTTTAAGACTGGCGCCACGGAAGTTGAATATCCTGCATGTGTTAGGTCATGGCGGAACATAGGCCAAGCCTCTACAACAGTTATTAGTTGCCTAGTTGTGTTTGTGCCAACAGGTTTGTAGTCGTCCATTAGAGTTAGAGTTACATTGTAGGTTCCTGCCACGTTGTAGGTGTGAGTTGTTATTGAATCATTTTCTGTGACTGGCGATGTGCTGTCTCCGAAGTCCCAAGTATAGCTAGTGATATTTCCCTCAGAGTCATAGCTGGCTGACGCATTCAAGGTCACCATCTGAGCAACAATAGGACTTGCAGGATCAAAGTAGAAGAAAGCCTGTGGTGGCTTGTTGGCTGCAAAGGCGTAGACTTTATTGTCAAAGGAACCTACAAAGACCTTTCCTTCGGCAATAGCAGGAGAAGACTCAACCGGACCGCCAGTCGGGAAACTCCATATTACTTCTTCGGGACTTATGATTCCATCGCCATTAGGGTCGGTCACAGGCAAAGCATAAATCATGTTATCACTTGAACCCACAAAGACTTTATCTCTAGCAACAGCTGGAGAAGAGATCACCGGACCACCAGTCGTAAAGGTCCATATCTGTCTGCCATCGGTCGCATTTAGAGCATAAACCCTCGTGTCGTTCGAGCCGACAAAAACCACGCCATAGGCAACAGCTGGAGAAGAAACAACCGCACCGACAGTCTCAAAGTGCCACAGGTATTTTCCCGTGGTCGCATTAAGAACGTAGACTCTCCCATCGTTCACACCTACAAAAACTCTGCCGTCAACGACAGCTGGCGAAGACCGAACGGGGTCTGCTGTAAGAAATCTCCATATTTCGTTACCATTTGTAATATTGAATTTAAATACATAGCCAGAGTCCGAGCCCACATAAACCCCACCACCAGAAACAGCAGGAGAGGAATGCACGGGGCCATAAGTTGTGTTGCTCCATATCTTTCTTTCTGTTCGGTTTTCTGTTGTTGTATTCAAGGCATACACATTGTAATCTAAAGAACCCACGAAAACCTTGCCGCCAGCAACAGCTGGAGAAGAAACAACCGAGCCGTTGGTTGGATAGTTCCATGTTATTTCGAGTGTAGTTTCATCTAAAGCATATACACTGCCATTGTATGAGCCAATAAAAACCCTACCATAAGCAACAGCAGGAGAAGAAACATTAGCACCGATTTTAGTGCTATTCTTCATTAATTTACCAGTAGTCGCGTTCAAAGCGTAAACGTAGCCATCCTCCGAGCCTATGAAAACTGTGCCATTGACAACAGCGAGAGAACATCTGACTCCGCCACCAGTCGTATAGTTCCATAGAGATTCAATGTATTCATGCACCAACGAAGTTGAGTATCCAGTGTGATTCGGGTCATGGCGAAACATAGGCCACCAATCCTCAGTTTCACCAAAAATTCCGTAACTCAGCAAGTCACTCTTAAAACTAATAGCTCTCGCAACAGAGTTTGAAGCTGCAAAGTGCGTCATGCTTATCAGAAGCAACGTTAGCATCATTCCCGAAACAGCTTTTCTTTTCATTCTCTATTCTCCTTTCTCAATTAGGAACGCCTCATCGTCTAACCAAAACCCAGCTCAAGGCAATTAAACGATTGTTACAATCACTATTTATGTCTTGTGAAACAATTTATCATGCCCATCCAAAAGTTAACTTTCAAAGTTCGTCGAAAAAATTATTTATTTGGATGCGTTGTTATCTTGTTGTTAGGAGATGAAGTGTTTGAGTGAAGAAAACGTCATCGAGGTTGGGCGTGTAACCCATTTCTTCACGAAAATAGGCGTCGCTGTTATCGAGCTTACTGCGCCTTTGGCTGTCGGCGACCGCATAGCCATTAAAGGACCAACCACAGATTTTGAACAAGCTGTGGAGTCCATGCAGATTGAGCACAATAATGTTCAGAGGGCTGAGGCTGGACAGAGCATAGGCCTAAAGGTTGCCCAACGCGTAAGAGAAAAAGACATGGTATACAAGAAAATTTAGCAATTTCTCCTTTTTTGTTCTTTTGCTGGCACAAACTGTATCACCTACAAGTAGCTGAAAAGTTAGAGATTAGTTGCTTTTCTATATCTTGGCTTCTTTTTTCCTTGGGAATAGATGTTGTGTTCTTAGACCGAATTTAACGAGGGACAGCATCAATGGAACTTCCATTAGAGGACCTATTACTGTAGCTAAGGGAGCGCCTGTACCAGGATAAATGGTTGTTGCGACTGCGATGGCGACTTCGAAGTGGCTACTTGAACCAATGAGGGTTGTGTCTATTGACGTGGGGTAATCCCAATTGGACAGCCATGAAACAGAGTAGGTTATGGCAATCATTGTGACGTAATGGAGCAAGTTTGGAGCGGCGAGGTAAGCTACTAGAAGCGGATTGTTGAGGATTACCTCTCCTTGAAGTGAAAACATGACGATCAGGGTAATCAGCAGCGCAATGATGGAGATTTTACGCACAATTTCGAGATAAGTATAGTCGAACCATTCCTTTCCCTTTCTTCCTATTAGCAACTTTCTAGAAACCGCCCCCAATGATACTGGAAGGGCTATGAAAACGACTACGCTCATGGCGATCAGGTCCCATGGCACGGGTATGCCACTCACGCCTAGATAAAAAGCGGATTGAGGTGCGTAGAGGATCACCATCAACAAGGCGTTGATGGTCGTGTTTATTAGCCCTTGGGCCAGGTCTCCCTTAGCTAACATCATCCACCACATGACCATAGCCGTGCATGGGGACATGCCAAGCAGTATAACGCCGGCTCTGTGCATCGGATCGTTGAGGAGCAAGTTCGCATATAACGTCATTATTGGTGGTGCAATGAGCCAATTCGCAATTATGGTTAGAAGCATGGGTTTCGGTTTTCTCACAGCCTTCTTAACATCGCTGAAGGCTATACCTACAACCGTTGGGTACATCATAAAAAACAGGCAGATGCCAATCGGAATCGATAACTGAGCGATTTTCAAAGAGTCGAGATATTGACCAAAACTGGGAAGGAATCTCCCTAATAGTAACCCAATGAGTATGCAAATTGCGATCCACAATGTAAGGTATTTTTCAAAAACACCAAGTCTCACCTTACTTTTTGTGGATGCTTTTTCAGATCTCAAAATTTCTTCCTCTCAGTCATTGGTGCCTATTTCACAATAAGCACATTTACAGGAGAGTCATAGCATATTTTGTTACACACACTTCCTATCAAGTAGGCATGAATGGCGCCGATTCCTCTGCTTCCAACCACTATCAAGTCAAACTTCTCGTCTTCAGTCATGTCCGTGATGATTTTGGGCGTATTTGGACTCAGAACCGAGACAAGGTGGAACCTAACTCTCGAATCCTCTAATGTGGCTTTGGCCTTGTCCAAAATTTTCTGGCTAACATTCTGGCTAGCAGGCACATGATAAACATTCACAACTGTTAATTCAGCGGAAAACCTCTTCGCAATTTCAATGGCCTGTCTTAACGCCTTTTCTGCGTACTCTGAGCCGTCAACACCGACCAATATCTTTTTCAATGGTCTTTCACCTTTAAGCAAAGGCAATACATATCTAAGTATTTAAATTTATTGTTATAAGTTTCACAACGGTTCATAACCTTTTCAAAATAGCAGGAAGTCTAATTTTCTCTGGTTTCAGTTCACAAAAGGTTCAATTTGTGCATTTCTTTAATGAGTTTGGGGTCAGCCAAACTGTAGAAAACCCATTTTCCCTCTTTTCTGTTCTTCACCAGACCTGCATTTTCTAATATTCCTAAGTGATGGGAAGCTGTGGGCTGAGTTAAACCTAAGGCAACCATAACTTCACAGACGCACATCTCCCTAACTTCCAGAAGCTTAAGAATTCTCAGCCTTGTTTCATCGCTCAACGCCCTGAAAAATCTACCCTGCCTCTCGATTGGTGCGAGTTTTGTAACTTCATCTGCAATCTGTCTTAGTTCCACAGCGTATTTTGATGCATTCTCTACTGGGCAGATTCCGGAGGTTACTAATCGCACGAGTCTTTTGTTTAACTTGGGCTTGGCCATTTCAAACGAATCCTATTCGATATCCTAGTTTTATTCCGTGATGTACAAGTTAATAAAACAAGATATTTAAATATGTTGCAGCGACCACCTTTTACTTTCTCCTCTTTGCCTCTTGGGCCTTTACGATTTTGATGACTTCATTGAGATAGTCTGCTGCAGATTGGAGGTATTTTTTGCTTTCTTCCCAATTTGAGGGGCTTATTCGGAAAAGCCACGCAGAATATGGTTTTTCATTAACTTGATACGGTTCTTTTTCCAGTTCCTTGTTGACTTCAACGAATGTTCCTTCGACGGGCGAGATAATTTCTGTTGCAGCCTTCATGGACTCAATTTCGCCCATTTCATCTGTGGTGCTTCCCTTCGGAGGTAAACTGATCGCCACAATATCACCCATAAGCTGTTGGAAGGGATCGCTATAACCAATTTCAACAATATCCCATTGTTGTTTAACCCAGAAGTGTGACTCTCTGGAGTAAAGAAGATTCTTTAGAATAACAACTTTGTATTTCCAATAACGAATTGTGTAGTTTTCGCTGTCTTCTGCCACGTTAATTTCGCTCATTCTTTATCACCTTCCGAAAGTATTTTCTCAACTTCACTGTTTATTTTTTCGGCTATTACGTCGGCTAATTTTTCACCATTTTCTCCGAGATAGACCCTTGACTTAGGAGTGAGCCCTGTTTCCTTTTCTATGTCAGTTACTACAAAAGTAGCTCTGGGATTTCCGCCAAACATACGCATTGCCCGCACTGCACATCTTTTCTCACAGCCTTCAATTGTTATGGTTGGATTTGTCCAAACAAATTCTCTCTCCTGCTGTTGTCCCGCCAAGAAGAGAGGTAGGCATGTAGTTACAATGTTAGGTGACATGAGTTTTTCGAAAGCTTTCCAAACCGCAACTCTTGAAACTGTCCCCTCAGGTATTTCTTCGCCGCTGCATGCGACTACGCCTACGAGCTTAGACCGAGACATTCTTTTTTTCTCCTCATCTTTTCTATTTCGTCAAGGATTTTACCAGCTACAGTTCTGGCGAATTTTTCCCCTTCTGGTCCCGGGTCGACCACCGACTTGACTTCTAAATGTATGTAATCGCGGTAGAGTTGTAAAACGTTTAAACTTGCTACAAGTCTCCCTTGGGAAGTTTGGATACCTTTAGTTGCGCACTTGTAATGACAACCGTCCACTGCAATTGCAGGCGATTGCTGAACCATTTGGCGAGCATTTTCGTCTCCTATCACTAATAAAGGTAGGCATACCGTGTTTGTCTCTTTAGGAAGAAGGTCTTCAACAATGTAATACGTTGCCAGTCTCGATATTGTTCCACTGGGCTTGCCTATGCCGCTGCATGGAATTATCAAAATTTTTTCTTTGCGGTCTTCCATTACCTTTTTTCTCCATTATCCTCAGACTTTGCTCTTGTATTTCTCTCGAAGCTCTATGAGCATCTGTTTCAGCTCATCCTTTGATGAGAAGGTTATTGCTTCGAAAGGACACACTCGCCCACATGCCTTACATCCAACTAAACAATGGGTGGGTTTGGCTACGATTGGTTTTTTGGTTGCTTCATCGAAGCCGTAGACGTCATGACCCGCGCCCTCGCAGACTTCTATGCAAAGTTTGCATCCATTGCACTTTGAGAAATCAATTATTGGATGCCATCTGATTTCTTCTCGAGGAATCCCAAGATAAGTTGCTGAACCCATGTTTTTTCTCCTGATTGTTCTTCCTATATTTTGACTAGGGTGAACCCATACTTGGCTCTGGCTTGCTTCAGCATTTCTCTCAGTTTTTCTTTTGAGGGGTGCGTAACGGCTCCAAGAGGGCAAATCCATCCGCATGCTTTACATCCTACCACGCAGTTTTCAGGTTTGGCAACCACCGGTTTTCCGTCGACAACTGCAAAAACATCATGTTTACAATGACGAACACAGTCTCCGCAACCATCGCATCGTTCAAAGTCTATCGTTGGAAACCATGTAATTTCGTTTCGAGGTATTCCCACATAAGTTTGGGCGTTGTGCCCGGTCATGCCATTAAGCCTTCTGTTCTCTTAAGGCTTGTTCAACTGCCTCTTGCACTTTTTTCATAGCTTCCTCGGTCGGCATGTTCCTTAGATCTAATGGAATAAGTTGTTTGTCTATGTCAAGCCCTTTGGTCTTAAAGGCTTCTTTGAACATTTTTTTCTGCATGACTGGGGCACATCCTCCAACGATGTATATGCGGTCTTTCTCATTTGGGTCTAAGTAGTCTGCAAAGAATCTGTCCCCATCTTCAACGCAAAGTTGGGGATGTATCACAGCGTACTCTGCATCCAATTCGTTTCGTACAAAGTTTATGAGTGGCCACAACTGTAGTTTCGAAAACCCTGGGCATTCGCCTGTGCAGAAGCACATTATAAATCTCGGTTTCTTAGTCATCAAGTGTTCTCCTTGCATAAAGGAATATAGTAAAACATAAATTTAAGTATTTAAATTTATTGTTATGAAGGCTGGTCAACTACATGATGCAGAAAGACAACTCAAGAGATTCCCAAGAAATGAGATTGGGTGAGCGATATAAAAAAAAGTAAGGTTAGAATAGAAATCTACGAAGGTGACCCTTTTAGTAGCGCTTGTTGTGGCCCCGGCCCGCGGTTGACCTCTACGGCTGCAGTAGAAAAGCTGCGGAGAATGCTGACTGAGCGGAACGAGATTTTGAGGAGACTCCAGAAAGAATACAGGGATGCTATAACTGTAAAGAGGGAAATCATCAGCCAAAAGCGATGGGACTATCCTGAATATGTAAAAAGGCTGATGTTCGATGGTAAACCCCCACCCTATATTTTTGTCGATGAATCACTCATCTTCATGGGTAAATTTCCATCGTACGAGGAATTTGTGGTATTACTGAAAACCAGACTTAGTACAAATAATAAAGAATGAGGAGGCAGAAATCAACCGTCCAAACCCGAAAACTTTAGCGTAATGAAGGTGAAGAATTGCCCGAGAAGAAAAAGAAGAAAAGTTGGAAGGAAAGACAACGTGAGAGACAATTAAGGCAGCAGAGGGCTCAGGAAGCCTATCAAATACAGAAAGAAAGGGAAGCCGAAAGAAAGCCTCGACGATGGTCGAAAGGCAAAATACTTGGAGTAGTCCTCTTGATTGTTCTAATGTTTGGGGCTTATGGGGCATGGCGATACACGCAACCCTCTACGGAACCGCCACCAATCAATCCGGCAAACCCACTACAGACGCCATACGAGTTTACTTTGAGAGACGTAAATGGTACTCAATTCGCGCTTAGCAGTTTTAGAGGAAGAGTCATCGTTTTGCATACTATGGCGGTTGGCTGCCACGGGCAGATATATCAAATCAACGAAAATCAGCTTACACGCCTAAAAACAGTTTGCAATAGCTTTTGTGGTAACAAACACCTCACGTTGATAACAGTTGCAGTCGCAACATGTCCAAGTAGCGATCTTGAACAGATCCGCGCCACATACGGAGTCACTTGGCTGCTCGGGAACGACTATGACGACGGAAAAATGGACATAGCGCAAAAATATGCAACACAAGGCGATGGGACAATAGTGCTAATAGACAAAGCATTTCACATTTCCGACTCATTCGGCACAGTCACGGCTTCAGCATTATCGTCAAAGATTAACCAACTTTTAGGAGCTTGATCAGGAAATGTTTGAAGAATTTCTGGGTTTATTCTTCCTAGGAATTGTGACTTTTCTCTCACCATGCTCGATCGCCCTGATATCGGTTTACCTAACATATACCGTAGGCGTCAGCAAAAGCGTAAGCAAAGGCTTCATAATTGGCTGCTGCTTCGCCATAGCCATGTGCTTAGTTTTCTTCTTTCTCGGATATGCCGTATCCTCTCTTATTCCCATAAATCCATCGAGCTACCGATTCTTCTTCGGTGTTGCAGGTTTTCTTCTCGTGATCTTTGGAATCAACAATTTAGGCTTGTTCAAGAGAATCAACATTGCCAGCAACGCTAGCAAATCCCTTAGCGAACGAGTGAATGCTTTAAAGTTAAACGCTTTGACGCGTTTTTCAAAATACAATTATGTAGGAGGATCATTTCTGTTCGGTGTAGTCATCTCTCTAGCCTTAGGTCCGTGCTCCTTATCTTTGGTTTTGCCAGCCATACTGCTGACCATACTCAGTGCGCCCACACCCTACCATGGCGGCCTTTTGCTTTTCACTTTTGGTCTAGGCCACGCTTTGCCAGTTATCTTCTTAGGTGTTCTGTTAGCAACAGCACGCAAAGTCGTAAGCAAAAAAACTGCTATGGCAGGCGAATGGCTAACCAAGATTTTTGGAATAGCCTTTATTTTAGTTGGCATTGTCATGATTGGTTATGCTTTAGGAGTTGGATAAAATGAAGAAAAACAAAGTGAAAATTGAAGTCTTTGTGCCTCTGGGCTCCTGTGTATGCAATTTCGCGCCACTTATGGAAAAAGTAGGACAGATAACATCAAGGTTTAAAGACCTGGTGGAAGTCCAAACGAAGTCAACCAAGTCATCAGAAGCGTCCAAATACGGGGTCCAAGATATGTGCGTGGTGGTAGATGGGAAAATCAAGCTTTCCTCAGATTTTGACGAGAAAGAGCTTGAAGAAGCCATTTTAAAAAGTGGACGAACAACCTAGCTACCGTTCACTTTTGGATATTTAACTTTGGAATTACTAGCTAAACCCGTAAATTTTACTTAAGACATTATTTTGAGGGAACATTTTATGAGCTGTGGTCTTGAAAATATCCGGCGATTTTGATTTTTTCAGGTGCTAAATGATTGGTGTCAAGTCATTTTATGAATCTGAGCATGTAGTCGTTAACGGTTTGGATGAAGGCTTCCTCCAAGTTTATGCCGTAGTGCTCAGCCAAGACGAAGATTATGTAGAGCAGGTCTGAAAGCTCTGTGGCTAGCATCTCCTTTGTCTTGGGTTTTTCTGGAGACTTGAAGCCCTCTAACCCTTTAACGACGGAAGCTACCTCGCCAGCCTCCTCAAGCAGATCTGTGACCATCACGAAAGGGGTCCAGCCCCTACCCCTCTCTTGGTCGAGTCTATCGTTGATTTTCCTGAAGTTTTTCCAGCAGAGATGCTGAGCATCACGCAGAGTCAAAGACACACGATTCACCGTCAAAAGATTAAGCAAAAGCCTGATTTAGATTTTGGCATCGCTTGCAGTTCTGGGCTGAGAGTTATGGGATTATCTCGCATCCGTTGTATTTCAGGTATTCAAAATCCCCTAGTTGGATTCTATCCTCTTCTATGAGTTTTTGCATCCTCGGTGTTTGCCCAGAAACCGCTTGTATCAGGTCATGCACGGTCTTGCAAACTTGGCTGTATTCGTCTTGGTTCCAGCGTTTTGTTGTGTTCGCGTACAGGCATCTTCCTCCGCACATGTTGTAAACATTACACGTTGTGCATGGCTCGCCTACGAAAACCTTCTTTAGTTTTAGTGGGTCTGCACTGCTGATGTGCCCCAAGTAATAGTCTTTCATTCCCCACATGGATGGGCATGGAACGATGTGGCCGTCTGTTTGGATGGCGTAGTTTATCCACCCTGCTCCGCAGCGTAGAAGATTCGTTTTTTCGTCGGAGAGAAGCGAGTGGGCGATTCCGAGGAATGGGTAGAGCCGCAGAACAACGCCTTTTTTCTCCATGTAGTCAACCCAGAACTTGGCGAGTCTGCGTGTTGCAGGGTTGTAGCTTTCTTCGCTCCACCTTTTGAAGTCTCTCCTTGCAAAGTCGTTTCCCCAGAAGCCGGCGTTCAGCTGCCAGTGCACAGAAGAAAAGGAAAACTCCTCGTTATTCACCAGCCATTTAACTTGCTTGTAGATGTCTGTCTGCTCCATGGCTGTCATTCTTGCAATAATTTCGCCGTTGAAACCATTCCGCTTGATCAACTTTAAATTGTCAACCACTTTTCTGAAAGCGCCTTTTCCTCTGTAGAAATCCGTTAGGGTTTCATCGCCATCTATGGAGATGAGAATCGTGTGAAGGCTGTTGACATATTCAGGCTCTAAGTGGTCCAAGAGCAGCCCATTCGTCTGGATAATAAAATGTTTGGCAGTTACGCTATCCATTATCTGTTTGATCTCATCAACACAAAGCAGCGGTTCTCCTCCATAAAAAATCAAGGCGCAATCGGGATCTCGCTTACAAAACCCATCTAACAACCGCACATCATAACTTATCCTACTGGGCAAAGAATAATCAACATCAAAACCCGGGAAATCAGCGTCCACATCCTCTAATGCCTCACCAAAACAATATTTACATCGCAGATTACACTCAGTCGTTAATATCACGTGAAAGAACGTAAATTTCCCTCTGTTCAAATGAGATATTCATATTTCAAGCATGCTTTTCCTTAGCCTTTTTTGCTTTCTCAATATACTGTCTTAGCTCCCTCTCCCTAATCTTCTTTTCAGGCAAAGTCTCAGAAGCATACAGCAAAGGAATAACCGCCAAGAAAAGGAAAAAGCTTGCAACTGAAAATGCTGCACTTGCGGGGATCCATACATAAGGAGCAAAAAGAAAACCGATAAAATCAGCAAAAAAGAATGGAATACTTCCTAATACATAATACTTTTCTGCATTTTTCATGCTGAGAGAGGATAGGTCTCCCCATAAAATTAAAACGAAGATCAGAAGGAATATACCCCACGCAGTCCCGTCAACTATGCTAAAAAAATACCAAGAAATCGTTGAAGCAGGGGCAATGCCCACTATTGCGTAAGCGATTCCTAATGAAATAAATCCATAAATTATTACTATCTTTCGTCCAATTCCATCACACAGTACACCGCTGACAATGGCGGAAAGCATGCCAAAAATAGCTTCTATTATCATTAAAGAATTATAGAAATCATCTGATAAAATTTGCTTTACAATGATTTTCTGAAAACTATAGATTAAACTGAACATTAGCCACGGGATAAGATACAGTAAGAATCGCTTATCAAAAAATATTAACTTGAATGACACTTGTTTTTGTTTTTCAGGAAGATTTTTATCTTGGGGCTTCAGCACGGCTAATATTACGAGTCCCAGTGCTCTCCAAGCTATAGCGGTTATAATGCCCAAAGTAAAGTTTGCCGATAAAATTATAATCAATGTGGCAAACGCGTTAGACACGAAGAATGTTAGCCCACCTTTATGCCCTCTGTTCTCAAATGATGTGCAATCGGTAAAATAAGCCAGACATGAAGGCATGCCTAATCCAAATGAAATGTTCCAAAAAAGGGAAATCAGAAAGACATGCGGTAACGGCAAATATGGAAGAAAATAGAAAAAGATGGATGAAACGATCCCCAAAGAAATCCATAAGCAAAGGAATGCGAACCTTCTAACCTTGGGAGAGAAAATTGCCCCAACAACGCCGGATACCACAATTGTTGAATCGAAAATTCCCCACATAATGAGATTTTGTTGAGAAGTGGTGTTGAGAATGTCTAATACATCGTAAATGTTTCTCCGCATCATAAAAAGCCAAGTTAGCGAGTTCGCTACTAAAAACATTGTTAGAAAAAGTTCTTTTGAATTGCTATCCCCTCTTTTACAGAGTTTTTTAAGCATCTTATCAGCCTGAATTTCTATCAATCACTGTGAATGTCCAATATTTTGGCTTTAACCTCATATAACTTTTGTACATGTGAACAACAGCAAAACTTATAAGCGGATAAGTGTAGAACATTTATACAGGTGGGAAAATGGAAAAAAGATTAAAGAAACCTAAGGCTGAACGGCCGACTTCATTGAGGTTATGGTTCTGAAAGATCAAATTGACGAATAGGCGGCATTAAGTAGCATTTTTAAATAATAATTGTAAGATATTTCGTGGGTATACGAACTCGCAGTCTTATACATATCATTAATAATTTTCATAATTTTCTCAAAACCTCCAGCTTTACTAATAATTTCAAAAATCTTCTCTAAGTCTTCCTTTTCTATTTTTTCTTTTAAAATAAGAGGGCGTATTTTCGATTTTAATTTAGGGTTTTGTAAAACGAGAAGTAGAGGTAATGGAAGAGGCTCATTTTTAATTCTATGCGAGGCTTCTTCGTAGTCAGCCGTATCTGCTATATCATCTCTTAAAATTAGAATTGTCCCAAGCATCCTTCCGTATTTGCCAAGAGCATCTATTTCTTCTTCTGAACCGTTTCCAAGAATTGCGCCGATGCGTGCACATGCTTCAGCGTCTGCAGCCTTCATTTTTGTTATATAAAGATATTCTTGCGGTGTAACATCCATGCTTCTCTGAAGTTTAAGCTCCAAAGCTTCCGCATCCCCCATTTCAAAAAACATACTTGAAATAACGTTGCAAACCTGTGTCATTTTCTTCACTTGAATATTCTTGCCTGCCTTATGCAATAAGAGAAAGCCTTTGAAAAGCAAGGCGTCACCAACAAGCAAAGCGATATCCTTGCCAAACTTTCCGAAAATTGTTGAACGAGACAGTTTCCTTTCCGATTGATCAATAATATCATCGTGAATGTCTGTGGCCCCGCAAAGCAAAGTCATAGATGCGGCAAAAGGAATAGTTATGTCAGTTTTTCCCCCTACAGCTTCACAACAAACCGAGATCAAGGTGGGTCTGGCTAGGTCTTGCCAGTATTCTGTAAAAAATCTTGTAGCCTCACTAGCCTCTTTACACGCAAGTTCTTCTTCTAAAATTGCTCTTTTTGCTATCTCGAGCGCCTTTTTGCCTCTTTCTTTTAGTAGTCGTTGTAAACGTTCTGTTAATTTTTTGTCTTTATTCCTCATTAATTTCTCCTTTCTGTTTTATGTTTTGTTTTGTATTTGTTCTTTTAGTATGGAAGCGTATGTTTCTATATAGCCTACTCCCTTTTTGGTTATTGTGTACACTTTCCTTGTTCTTCCTCTCTGCTGTTGTTTCTGACTTGTTAGGAAGCCTTTCTTTTCTAATGCGTTCAGTAGTGGGTAGAGGGCTCCGTGTCTCAGTTTCACGCCAAATCTTATTTCCACTTGCTTTTTTATTTTGTATCCCCACATGGGCTGCGTCTGGATGAGCCTTAGTATTTGGATGTCTAGCAGTTTTCTGGTTATGCGTTGAACAATTTCTTTCTTGAAGTTTTCTGTCAATTTTTCACGCTCTAGGCGTGTTCTGTTTTGGACTTTTCGTGTTTTGGCTTATTTAGGTTGCGTAGAATATGGAGTTTTGTTGTATGCTTGGGTATGCCTTTTTATGTTTGTGGTAAGCATGAACCTTTATATCATTGTTTAGGCTCTATCAAGTCTTGAGATACATAGAAAAACTGTTAGACAAAAACATAGAAAGGGTAAAAATAATGGGCAACAACTCAAAAGAGGTTCAGGTCAAGCTGATGAAGGGGCTCCTAGACCTGATAGTGCTGCAGTTTCTGAGCGCCCAGCCCATGCACGGCTACCAGATAATCACAAAGATCCGCAAAACATTTGGAGTCTACTTTGGACCAAGCACCATTTACCCGCTCCTGAACATGTTGGAGAAAAGGGGATACGTGAAGAGCGAATGGAACATGCAGAACGAAAGACCAAGGAAAGTGTACAAACTAACAAGCGAAGGGCAGAGCTTGCTAAACTTCACAGAGGATTCGCTCAACTTCATATGCAGAAAAATAGGCACAACTGGCGCAACCAAGAGCGTTTTACCAGAAGAGAATGCCTCCCAACCTACCATGCGTCCATTACTAAAGAAAATTGAAGAACCAAAAACAGTGATTTAGCCTCCCAACTTCACCAATTTTTAGCGTAACTACCGAAAACAGCAAAAGTTTTCTCTTATGGTGTATTAGTATCATTTTTATTGATAGTTCTCCCTCTACATATAAGGGTGCAATCTTGGAAAAAGCAGACATACTAATTCACGGATGCAGCATTTTGACAATGAAGGATGAAGGAGTCATAGAAGACGGCGCCATAGCCATAAGAGACGGAAAAATAATCTTCGTCGGCAAATCTGCGTCTGCAACCCGCATAAAGGCTGATACAAAGATAAACGCCAAGGAAAAGGCTGCCATGCCGGGTCTGATTAACTGTCACACGCATGCGCCTATGACCCTTTTTCGGGGGATAGCGGAAGACCAACCGTTAAACACATGGCTGAAGGAGACAATTTGGCCTTTAGAGGCGAGGCTTAAGTCGGAAGATGTCTACGTTGGAGCCCTTTTAGGCTGCCTGGAAATGATAAAAAGCGGAGTGACGTGTTTTGCTGACATGTATTTTCACGAGGACATGGTTGCAAGAGCCGTGGGGGAAAGCGGATTGAGGGCTGTTTTGGCTGAAGGCATAATTGAAGCCGGAGATAAAAAGCTGGGCGAAAAAATGCTTGATGAAAGTGTAAACTTTGCGAAAAATTTCCGTGGATACGCCAATGACAAAGTAAGAGTTATGCTGGGTCCCCACGCGGCTTACAGCTGTAGTCCAGACCTGCTGGTAAAGATCAGCGAAAAAGCCTCAGAGCTGAATGTTGGTGTCCACATGCACTTGGCTGAATCTAAGGCAATGTTTCGGGAATTTGAGAAGAAATATGGTTCCAGTGAAGTTGAATTTTTGGACAAAATGGGCTTTTTGAAGGGTCATTTTCTCGCCGTCCATTGCATTAATTTGTCCGTTCGGGATAGGCATATTCTTTCTAAGCGTAACATTAATGTGGCTTACGTTCCTGTGGCCAACATGAAACTGGGTTTGGGTGCGGCGAAGATAAAGGACTTAATCGATTTAGGTGTGAACGTGGGTCTGGGGACAGACGGTCCAGCCAGCAATAATACGCTTGACATGTTCGAAACCATCAAGGTTGCGGCTTTACTTCAAAAACTCATCTACCTCAACCCCACGGTTCTGCCACCTTATGAAACTTTGAAAATGGCAACGATAAATGGAGCCAAAGCCTTAGGGCTTGGAGAAAACATTGGTTCGCTTGAAGCAGGTAAGAAGGCAGACGTGATATTGGTTGATCTTTCAAGGCCCCATCTAAAACCCCTACACAGTATCTACGCAAGCATTGTTTACTCCGCCCGCGGAAGCGATGTGGACACGGTGATTGTTGATGGAAAAATGTTGATGGAAAACAGGCAGGTAAAAACCTTGGACGAACAAGCTGTAATGGAAAGAGTCCAAAAAACTGCTTTGGATTTGCGTCATGACAAATCATATTTTACATGTTGAGTGCGCATCTGTGTATTAATCGACAATAATAACAAATTTAAAATATGCCTTTGCGAGACTTGTATAACGGGAAAGGAGATTTTATGATGCGTATGAACGAGATTCCGGCCCCCTCAGAAACTCCATCTGTTCCACCAGAAGTACCGCCGACACCACCGCCTCCCAAACCCAAACTTTTTGGAAAAAAATTATACCTCGTAATAGGATTGGTCGCTGTCGTAGCAGTGGCCTCTGCTTTTACATTTATTTATCTTCTGCCAAGGGGTGAAGCTGCAATCATACACTTGGGTCTAAATTACAGCGTGGGAGAGAAGATGACTTATGAAGTGGCAATCACAATGAGCGGAATGGGACAAAGTATATCGCAAACAGGAACAATCAGCATGGAAGTCCTAAGCTTCGACGGAGTAAACTACACAATACGTCAGAAATTGGTGTTTCAGTCACAAGAATTTTCATACACGGTAAAGATGAACAAAACTGGACACATAATCGACTACTCTGAGTTCCCGCCTGAATTCCAGCAAACGTTCTCTTCATTCATTGGCATGCCCGGATATGGGTCATACTTCCAAAAGGAAGTGGTGAAAGTGGGAGAAAGCTGGCAAATCCCCCTTAATATACAAACTGAGGGTTTTAGTTTAGAAGGGATGGTAAACTACAGACTTAGTGAAGTCAGAAATATCACCGTTCCGGCGGGCACATACAATGCCTTCAGGATGGACATTACAGCAAACAATATTCAAGGAACATATTTTGGAGCCGCCGATTCAGGCGGAGCGGTTAACTTAGTTCTTAACGTGAATGGATATGGATACCTAGAAATTGGCACCAGTTGTTCTGTTGAATTCAACATCCAAGAATCTGTGACTAGCCCATACATGGGACAGACCGTGAGCATGAACATAACAATGCGAGTTCTACTCACAGAGCATACCAAGCAATAAAGTAGCAACTAAAGCTCAATGAGGAGATCACAATAACTACAATACACTTTTCCGTGTCCCCCATAATTTTCGTCTCGACTTCCTACTTTTTAAATTTATGGCAAACAATTTTAGGATAACATTAGACTCATAATTTAGAGGGAAAGCAAATGAAAAAGCGCCTGCTGTTTCTAACAGGCGATCCAGGCGTAGGGAAGACAACTGTATTGTTAAGGACCGTTGAGGCTTTAAAAGCTAGGGGCTATAGCGTGGGTGGGATGATAAGCCGTGAGGTTCGTACTTGCGGGACACGCATAGGCTTTGAGATTTTTGATTTGGGCAGTTCTAGGCGAGGGTGGCTTGCCCACGTAAGCCAAAAGCATGGGCCGCAGGTTGCAAAATACCGAGTGAATTTAGAAGACCTTGACAACATAGGTGCAGCCGCAATAGTAGATGCCGCTGAAGGCTTTGACATAGTGGCCATAGACGAGATTGGACCGATGGAGTTGTATTCAGAAAAGTTTAAGGAGGCCGTCAAAAAGGCTGTTGAAAGCGGAAAACTCGTCATCGGCACGGTTCACTGGAGGGCAAAAAACAGGCTGATAGATGAAATAAAGGCGAGGCAAGATGTTGAAATGTACAGGGTGATATACGAAAATAGGGGAAATCTGCACAAAGTCATCATCGAAAAAGCTGTTGAGTTTCTAGCCAAAATCTCAAGAGAATAAAGTGTTATAACCTTTGAAGTCGAAATAGCTTTCGAAAAAGGCGGCTCCTCCATGTTAGTCGCTGGTGTTGACGATGCGGGACGCGGCTCGGTAATCGGTCCGTTGGTTATCGCAGGAGTTCAAATAAAAGAAGAGGAATTACCAAAGCTTGTTCAGTTGGGCGTTAAAGACTCAAAGCTTTTATCTCCACGCAGGCGAGAAACCCTGGCCGTTGAAATTAAACGGATAGCCCAAAAATACAGCGTAATAAAGCTGTCGCCAAAGGAAATCGATAAGGTTGTCCAAACCGGCAGAAAGCTTCATAGGTTGAACAGGTTGGAGGCGCAGACCATGGCTAAGGTCATAGAGATGCTTAAGCCAGACATAGCTTACGTTGACGCTTCGGATGTTTTAGAAGAGCGGTTTAAGCAACACATTCTGGAGAGCTTGCCCTTTAAGGTTGAGATAGTTTCCGAACACAAGGCTGATAGGAAGTACCCAATAGTCTCAGCGGCTTCCATAATCGCCAAAGTTGAGAGGGACAGGGAAATTGCAGAGTTAAAAAATGCGCATGGTGATTTTGGATGCGGTTACCCAACAGACCCAAAAACCGTGGATTTTCTCCGAAAATGCCTAGAAAAATTCGGGGAATACCCGGATTTTGTTAGAAAATCTTGGAAACCAGCCAAGAGAGCCAAAAGCGAGAATGATTCGCGTCAGACAAAGCTCATTTAAAGTTTAGAATCAGGTCTTCAGGGCTCCTAATTTTGGAAAGTTCTTCGCTGTGGATGCATAAGATATCCTTGTTTGACGGTTTCTGCCCATCTGTTATGAGTATCGCGTGCGCCTGGACAACCCTGCTGACGCTCAAGATTTCATCAACCCTTCTGTCTAATTCTCGTTCATTGTCGTTTGCGACTCCGCCTATAATCCTCATCTTTTCCTCGGGTATGTTGACGACGAAGTCGAAAGGAGCCTTTTTTACTGCTGTGAGGTTACAACGGCTAAGTTTTCTGAAAATCTTTCGGAGAAGCTTATTTCTGGCAATTACATTTCTGGCTGTTGTTAAGAATTTGCGTTGCTCCTTTGACTTTTCAAACACATCTATTGGATTAGCAACAGGAATTCCCAAAGCCCATATTAAGTTGTACGCAGCTGTCACCGAGGCTTTAGCCATCCCCCGTTCATAGCCATAGAGGGTTCTGCGAGACGTGCCTATCACCTCAGCCACCTCACCCACAGACAATCCCAACTCTTGCCTTCTCCTTTTGATCGTCTCATAGTCGATTTCGACGTAATAACCTCCAGGACCAGCTCGGATTAAAGGTTGTATCTTGCGAAGTATAATGTTCTCGAAAGTTTTTGGAGTGACCACCAAAACGTTGTATCTAGAGTAAACAGTGTCGTCTTCAAGGGGTTTTTCACGCGTTTTCTCGCTTATCAAGAGTGAAGCGGCTGGTACACATTGGGAAATGACTTTAAGCTCCAGCGAATCACTCGGAGAAAAATTGTCAACGTCTGACTGAACCTTCACAAAGATGAGATTTTCACCCTTCTTGGCCGCATAGTCGAAGCAGCTCGGCCGGGAGAAACATCTTTCAGAGATTACAAAGCCAGCTTCCTTCAACACAGCCTCTGGAGCCTTTACCCTCTCCATCTCCCTATAAGTCATCGAATCGTCACAAAAAATATGAATGCATTGTAGGATATAAACTATACTTATCTTCTATAATTGCCGTCTAACGCTCCTACAAACCACCTTTTGCCTTTTGTTCTAAAGTACAGACGCTAAAAAGATAAGAAACCTGAAAGAAATATTGGGACAGGGAATAATATGTTAAATCTAGCCGATGAAATAAAGAAGCTGGCTTTGTCAAGCGATATGGATTACGTTGGCGTCGCGTCCGTTGACCGTTTCAAAAATGCGCCGAACGGTTGGAAGCCGAACGATTTGTTGCAGGATTGTGGTTCTGTCATTTCCTTGGGGCTTAGAATAGGCGAGGGTGTCAGAATCGCGAATCAGCGGGCTTACGGCGGGCTTAGACACGGGATCTACGTATACATGATGTTTGGCTACACTTTTTTGAACGAAATGTTGAATCTCACTGCTTTTCGCATTTCGAGGTTGCTGGAGAAGAAGGGTTACACCTCGATGCCTATTCCTGCCGCCGCCCTCTCAGACCCTTACATGACCAGAGGAGCCTTTTCCCACAGACACGCCGCCGTTGCAGCCGGATTCGGCGAGTTTGGGTGGAACGGGCTCCTAATAACCCCTGAAGCAGGTCCAAGAGTTCGCCTAGTTTCGGTTCTGACAGAAGCCGAACTTTCGCCGGACCCCATGTATTCTGGTGACAAATTATGTAATAAGGAAAAATGCGCGGTATGTGTCACTGCTTGTCCTACAAATGCCATTAGTAAAGATGAAAGCGTGAAAATCGAGATTGCTGACAAAACTTTTGAATACGCAAAAGTAGACAAGGTGCGATGTAGATATGGCATCAATGGGCTGGTTAGGAACGCTTTAGGCAGACAGGATATACAGATACCTGATAATCCTACACCAGAGGACTATCTAAAGGCTCTTGCACAAGAAAATCCTTGGCAGAAGATGGAGAGATTAGCAAGCATGTGTGGTAGATGCATCATAAATTGTCCAGCGCCACAAGTCCCGTGAGTGAAGCATTTCTAATATCTTTCAAAAACTCGTTCTGCAAACTCATTCAGATTTGAGCAACTATCATGGCGTGGGCTTTGTCGTATGGTTCTAAATGCACCACTTCTTCTATGCGGAAGCCTCGGTTTTCCAAAACCTTAACCTCGTGTTTATAGACGTCTGATGGCTCCTTTGTCACGTCTATGCTTTGAGCCTTCACAGCAAGCATTATCCACCCAGACTTTTTCAAGTATGAGTCGGCATTGTCTGCCAAGATTTTGGCTTGTTCAGGCTGGGCTATATCACAGTAAATGTCATCAACCTCTCCACGAACAAATATTGCATATTTTTCTGGGAAACGTGCATCCTCAAGTATTGGCGACATGTTAAGCCTATAAGCGCACACGTTGTTGACCAGCTCCCTTATCGCTCTAGAGGCAAATTCCACACAGTATACGTGGCCTTTTTCGCCAACGATATCAGAAACGTGGCTTGCCGTTGTTCCAGAAGCCGCGCCCAGATAAAGAACTTGATGGCCTGGCTTTATTGGAACAGTTTTCAAGTTTCTAAGAATGGCTGCTGCCAACTTACTTCTAAAAGCATCCCAGACGCGATACTCCGAGCCTTCATGGCGTATGAGCCTTTCACCATAAACGTTTCTGCCAGGTGTCAGATTTTTTGTGGCTAGCCTTTGGGCTCCATCCTCAAGCGTCACTTGATATATCGCTGAAAACCGTGGATGCGGTTTAACCTTTACCTGCACGCCTCCTCTTTCTCCACTTCTTTTCGCGTTCAGGCTTCTTCTCTGGAATCTGCGGAGGTTCAACGTATTTTTCACGAATTTCCTCAATCCGCCTCTCTAAATCAGCCTTCAGCGCTTCACCTATGTGCCTTCCTCCAAACGCATCTGTCCTCGCGGCTATGGCTAGTTTTCCAGCTAATGCTCTAGCAATTTTTCCCCTCTGCCACTTCTTAGCCTCATGCAGAAAAGTATGCTGGAAAATTATTCCATGCTTTGGTGGTCTCGTTCCCGTTTTCAGCGAGCGGAATAATGCTTTTTCTGCTCCTAGAACTTGTATTGTGCTTGCTGGTCGCTTAGCGAGATTTGTTAGGCCTCCGGCGATGGCTATTAGGCGTGCTCCTAGGAGAGAGCCGACTATGGCTTTCATGTTTGGAGCGACTTCTTCCATGGCTTTGTCCATGTAGCTTTCCAAGTTTTGTCTCTGCTGGTACAGGCTTACAATGTTCTTGCATAATGCTTGAATCTGGGTTAGGTCTGTTTCTGCTAGGTCGGCGCCCATGGATGTTTGGGCTGCTTTGATTATTTGCTCGGCTTTTGATTTTGGAATCTCAGCTTTCTCGAGTTCTTCGACTGTAAAATTGTCTCTGCTGCCCAAATCCAAAACTAAACGTGCATAGGTTTCATGCTTTTCTAATAGGCGGTCAAGCTCTGGAAAATGTATGCCATACCATTCCCTCACGCGGCTCATGAACAGATTTATGGTTTTGTCCAAATCGTCAAGGGTTTGGATGGCTTGCGCTATGATTAAGTCTCTTTTTTCAACAGCTCCTTTGACCCGCAGCTTAGCAATTTCCATAGTAACGTTATGCATCCATAAGCTAAACTCATCTGCACTTTTAACAAAGCCTGTTTCAACAGCAAACCGTTCCATGCTAGAGCGAAGAATCTCACCAGCCCTAGAAGGTTTAGAAACCTCAACAGAAACGCCCAGTTTTTCCTTGGCTTCTTTTGCGAGGTTTGCATCTTCAAAAACAAAGCTGTCATAACCTCTTTTCGTGAGCGACTTAACTAAGTCAGCAATTTCGTCAACAATTTTTCCGGCTTCAATTTTCACTAGGGCTTTGGCTGCCAATTGAGGCTTTTTGGGAAACAAACCCCTTTCCATCAGTTTGTTTTCTTCATTGAAAGCCAATATACCAAATGAGCATTCAACCACTGTAGCCTTCATCACTTACACCTCCTCCGTCATCGAAACTACTCAGCGCCAATTAACTATTCCTAACCTTTATCTTATTAAAGTGATAACCTTTACTGAAAACTGTTTGCGGTGGATGGTATTTGGAAAATAATCGTCTAAGCGTTAGTCTGGCTGGTTTGAGGCTTGCCAATCCTACGATGTTGGCTTCCGGGATTATGGGTTTATCCACAGAACTGCTAAGCAATATTGTCAGCGGTGGGGCTGGCGCTGTAGTCACAAAATCTGTTGGATTAAAGCCGCGGAACGGCTATGCGAACCCCACGATGGTGCAGGCTAGCTGTGGCTTAATCAACGCCATGGGGCTTCCAAACCCAGGAATAGATGAGTTTGTTGAGGAGATTCGGGAAGCAAAAACAGTTTTGAACGTTCCATTAATCGTTAGCGTTTACGGTTTTTCAGCAGAGGAATACGCAAAAGTGGCCGAAAAAGCCGTAGGAGCGGGCGCCGACGCCATAGAGCTTAACGTTTCGTGTCCCCATGTTAAGGAGACAGGTTCGGAGATTGGGCAGAACTCGGAAATTCTGGCGGAGGTTGTTAGGAAGGTTAAGGCCGCTGTGGATAAACCAGTTTTTGTCAAATTGTCGCCAAACGTTACCGGCATTGCCGAGATTGCAGAGGATGCCGTTAAGGCTGGTGCCAACGCCATAACAGCCATAAACACGGTTAAAGCCATGGCAATAGACACGGAAACAGCTACGCCCATTCTGAGCAACAGAATTGGCGGGCTGTCAGGCCCAGCAATAAAGCCCATAGCCGTTAGATGCGTCTACGAAATCTACGAACATGTTAAAGTGCCAATAGTAGGGTGCGGCGGCGTAACCAACTGGCGAGACGCAGCAGAATTTCTCCTAGCTGGAGCGTCAGCAGTTCAGATAGGCACAGCCGTAGCCATAAAAGGGCCAAATGTATTCAAAGCCGTTGCGCGGGGAATGGACGCTTATTTGAAAAGGAAGGGTTTCAGGAGTGTGAAGGAGATTGTCGGCTTATCGCATCGCAGCTAACCGGCTAAGGACCACGCGGATTCTAAACGTAAAAACCGAGAGTCCAACGGTAAAAACCTTCACCTTCAAAGATAGACAATGCACAAAGGCTAAGCCGGCCCAATTTCTAATGCTCTGGGTTCCTGGCGTGGATGAAATCCCCCTAAGCATTTTAGACGCAAACGAGGATGGCACAGTTTCGGTGGCTGTTAAAAACGTTGGAGAAGCAACACGAGCGCTTCACAACAAGAAAATTGACGAGATAATTGGTTTACGGGGGCCGTTTGGCAACAGCTTTACATTAAAGGAAGGAAAAATATTGATGGTTGGTGGTGGAACAGGCACAGCTCCGCTATTATTCTTAGCCAAAAAATTGGCTTCAAAAGCGAAAAAACTGGTTTTCGTGGTTGGCGCTAAAACGAGGGAAGAGCTACTATTCATAGACAGGCTTGAAGAGATGTGTGGTAGGGAAAATTTGGTAGCCACCACAGAGGATGGCAGTTACTGCATTAAAGGCTTAGCCGTAACACCACTAGAAAAGCTTTTGGCTAAAGAGAGGTTTGATGTGATTTACACTTGCGGACCTGAACAGATGATGCGGAAGGTCTTTGATTTAGCTGAAAAACATGGAATAGCCTTAGAAGCAAGCCTAGAACGTTTAATGCGGTGCGCCATAGGCTTGTGTGGAAGCTGTGTTTTAGGCAAATACCGCGTATGTAGAGACGGCCCAGTCTTCACAGCGAGTCAACTGAGAGAGGTCAAAAGCGAGTTTGGAATTTCAAAACGCGATTTTAACGGAAAGAAAATACCTCTGGAATAGTTTCCGCTAATGCTGCGTGCTACAGATGACAGTGACTCCGCTTCACGGACTTGCCCTCGTGTTCCTCTACTTCAAAGACAAGAGAAGAATCGACCCTCTCGCCCTACTTGTTTCAGCCACACTCATAGACTTGGAACCCCTCTACTACTTTATTATGGGAGACCCATTAGACCACAGGATTTGGCACGGCTTCGCAGCATCCCTAACGGTTTATCCCATTCTCATCACGATTGGAGTTTACATGGTGGAGCGCCTCTTCGATGAAAAGCTATTGTTCGTATACAATGGCTTACGGCTTAAGCCGAATCAGGTTAAGTACTCACCATCGAGAATTTACCTTTGTAGCTTGATTGGCGGCGTAAGCCACGTCCTGCTCGACATGCTAACTCACAAGAATATGCCCTATGTAATCTATCCCATAGCCAATGGAAACCCCTCCTACATCGGAACCGCTTCAATAACAGTGGAGATAGCAGTAATTTTGTTTGTAGTTCATTCTTGCCTGCGCTGGAACAAACAATTTTCTGAGGCTTCTGGCTCATCAAAATAGACTATTCTTTAATGGCATGCTGAATCATGCCACTACCCTATAACATTCGTCATCTGTGCTTTCTTAAGTGTTCTTCAAGAAACTCGCGATAACTATCGCAGGTTTTGCCGCAGACTTTACATTGGAAAGACTCGATGGTGATTTTGTTTCCGTCAGGGTCGAAGAAAGATGCGGCTCGACCGCCCCAGGGCTGAACTTTTGGCTCGGCAAGAAATTTGACCCCTCTATCTCTGAGATTTTGATAAGCTTTGTCAACGTTGTCAACGAGCAGACATATCTCCAGTTTTGCCTTTGGCTCCAAGCCAAGCGTCACTCCGGCGATGTCAAAGATTGCATAAGCGGGCCACTCGCCTATTTTCTCGAGACCAAGAACATCTTGATAGAAAGACACAGACTTTTTTAGATCAGACACACCAATGGTGATGTGCGGAATCTTTATAACATGACTACTTCTCTTCTCACTTTCGCTCACCACTTTCACCAAGATCTTATTACTTTGCTACCCCCAATTAATTTTGTGCTGACATTTGATAATTCGAACATACACCGAGAATTAAACGCTGACCTGTCCACGGTGTGATGGTAGCCCAGGATACGTGAATTATCTCGTTTAAATTTCTCAAATTGCGAAGGATTGTAGCTTAGGTAGTCTCTTTCTTAGCATTGCGAATTTCGCCCATTTTCCCTCTTTTATTTTCGTTGGCAAATTGAGGTCAGTATAGAAGATGAGTGGGATTTCACCTGTTAAGAAGGCGCTTGAGATAACCTTACTTTCTTTGAGCTCGTCGTTCCCAAGCAATCGTCAACCATGAAAAGACGAGTGCTTGAAGAATTACTTCTGGCAAACTGACTAAATGAAACCACAACGGTACTTTGGTGTAGATTAATCCTTCTATAGACCCAGGCGCTGCACCTGCTGGCGCAAGAATCATCAGTGCGGCCATTATCCCCCAAAGCACTAGCCATCCTTGTTTGTGGTTAACAACAACTCGTCTTGCCGGAAGCAGTCCTAGGGCGATTATTGGGCCACGAATCAGCTGAAGAAAAGGGCCAGCTATAACCATGGGGTCTGTTGTTTGACGCAGAAAGGTTGCCACCTCAGGTTCAGCGTATAAAGCAGTGTACCCGAAAAGGTTGAAGAAAACTATCCCAGAAACAAAGTAAGTTAAAACGTGTGTTACCGTTACACGCCCGATCCAACCCATTAGGGAAGCGTAATCTGAGCCTGATTTCATTTTTCCACCGTCTGCCCTCTAGGGAGAGCATTGAACCTTATTTGACTTTCTGAAAGACGAACTAACTTGATCTAAGGAATTGCCAATCTCGCAGAGTTGAATTCATGCTTAAGCAATGGTAGCCCGGGAGAGATTCGAACTCTCGTCAGCGGGTCCAAAGCCCGCCCCGACTTTGAATCAGAGCTCAAATATGGCTTCTTTCCAAATTAGGGATTTAAGAAGCGTTGCTTCAGAGTTCCGTAAGTCAAGATTCTTTGTGCCTCTGCTATTGGCTGTTCTGTTTGTTCACTAGTCAGCTTCTTTGGCTAGAAGCCTGTATACATCCATAATACGTGGTCTAGGCTTATGATGCTCATAGCTGAAGGGTCTAACAAAACAACTATCCAGGATGCTAAGATTGGAGAACCCCACAGGCAAGGTAGGTAGATGTCAAAAGTTTGATCCGTATCTGATGGAATTGTGCACGGAATCACAACTAGAGGAATCCACATTTCATAAGGAGAATGGATCCAAGCGTACCATGCAAAGAAAACATCTTGAGGTTCAGGTAATGGATTTTTCAGGACTATTTGAATATGCATAGTTTCGCCATATTTGTACGTTTGTGGGTAAGGTTTGTTAATTTTTATACGCACCTTTGTTGTTTCAATAGTGACCTCATCAAACATGTTCCCCTGGTTGTCTTTTGCTTGTAAATGCAACGTTCCGTTCTTGAAAACATCCACCAAACAGAAGTGGTATGTCTTATTCTGACAGGCCATATACCATATTGGCTCTGGATCGTGCAGAGGTGCCCCCCAGCCTCCTGAAACTATGTACATGGTTCCATTTGAGTAGTCTTGAGGCTCGGTTTGGGAGGCTGTCCAATTAAGCGGGTGGCTTCGCTGATAACTATGTTCATGACCATTAAAGACGATGTTCACATGATATTTGTCGAACAACGGAACCCAGTATGTCAGTGCCCATAGATCTGGAGAATGAGCACCAGATACAAATGGAGGCCTATGGAATAGGACGAACTTCCAGGTATAATTGGCATGAGTTGCGAGGTCTTTTTCCAGCCAATCGCGTTGAACCCCATACTCTGATTCGTTGGTCTCAGTGTCAAGGATAATAATATGTATGTCGGGACCCCAATTGTATGAGTACCACTTTTCATTGCCTGGCAAAGCAAATTGAACAAAGTACTTGGAACCTGCATCTTGCGGTTCCTCGTGGTTGCCGACGGCTGGTATAATCGGTATTGTCAGGTTGTTTTCTCCAATCCAATGGGAATCCACATCTGTGAACCAACTGTCCCACTCACTTTGAATGCGGCCGTCATTCACCATGTCTCCAGAATGCATCACAAAGGCAGGATCGAACTTGGCCATAGCCTTAGATATTTTTTCTCGCTCGGTGATGTTGGTTCTGCTGTCTCCGCCAACCACAAACCTGACATCGGAAGAAACAGACGGTGCCGTACGAAAGGCCCTTTCGCTGCTCCAACCCCCTGTCTCTCCTCCGCAGATGAAGTAATATACAGTATCGGGGATTAGGTCTGATAGCTCAACGTCATGAATGTAGCCTGAGGCGCCACTGTAAGTATAGTTAAAGCCACTAGCCGAATAGCCGTATAAAGCTGGCACTCCATTGCGAGAGATAGTGTCGTATAACACTGTGTCTCCAGCCATACTTGTGCTGGTTTGCCAAGTCACAGTCATTGTTGTGTTAGTCTCATCCTGCCAAGTTAAATGTATAAGTATCGGAGGGTCCGAGGAGAGCCCAATAAGTTCAAGGTTAAAACTTATGTCAGTGCTGGTGCCACTAGCTTGGTGAATCTCCACTGCCAAGACATTTGTGCCGTTCACTAAAAGATTAGGGTTTACACAGGACGCATAAAAAGTAGCTTCGTCAGTACCACCAACAGATGAAGAAGCCAAGGTGGCATATGTAATAGTCCCAGTTGGCATATTGGTTCTGACCCTCTCTGCGCCATTTAAATAAACAACCGCCCCATCGTCCCTTAAAATCCTAAGGGTTAAACTAAAAAAGATCGAAGCATTTTCGACATAAAAAGAATGTCTGAAATAGGTAGTAATATATTTATTATTGGGATCTGGTCCATAACTGACAACTGTGGCCTCATCTCCGTCTCCATATCCCAATTCTGCAGGACCAGCCGACCAAGCAGCATCATTAAAAGCGGGTTCACGCCAGGTTGTTCCTTGATTAGAGCCATCGTCTAGGTATTTCCAAGCTGCACCAGCCGCCACAAGAATGGTGGAACCACTCAAGACCTCTGGCGGCGTGTGCCCCGTAGGAAAGGACCCTTCGCTGTTCCAAACCAAGGCTGACGCTTTTGCTGGAATTACGTTAAATCCAACAGTTAACATGCTTGCAAAAAGCAGTACTATCATTATTCCAGCAACTGTTTTTCCTTTCATCTTTTCACGACTCATAGTTTTATAGTTGGGCATGCCTGAATATTTATAATTTCTGACAAAAATCATAAAACCCTAAAATGTCGACTAGCCAACCTCACTACCTCTTATTCACAACAATGTTGCGGGCTCAGTCCCAGAACTGTCCGAGCCCGCCACTCCAATAGCTAATCAGCCTTCTTCAAGCTTTTAATCAACAAATCAGCCTAAATCAAGTTGCTCCAAATGAAATGAGTAGAAAAACAACCTCAGAATCCAAAACGGTGGTAGCCCGGTAGAGATTCGAACTGCCGCTTGAACCTATAAATAAGGGAGTCTAGTCGCCGCAGAGAGCAGTAGAGCGCACCTAAGCCTAATCACCAATTCAAAAAGGTTATATGTTGCTAATGCTATTTTGGAGTATTTGCGGGTGTCATTGGGATGAAAGGTGACCGCCAAATTCGAAGCTAATTCTGAAAAATGGCTTACAATGAATTATCGCCCGCTCGAACTTGAAAGAGAAATCCGCGAATTCTGGGAGAAAAACCAAATACAAAAGAAGCTAATGGACTTCAGAGAGAAGAACAACACTGGCTTCTCAGGCTGGGTTGAAGGACCGCCAACACTGAACGGCATACCACACGTTGGACACGCCAGAGGCCGCGTGATGAAAGACCTCCGCTACCGATGGAAAACAATGCAAGGCTACTACATGCCCTTCTGGGCAGGATGGGACTGCCAAGGCCTGCCAGTGGAGCTGGAAGTTGAAAAACTCTTGGGCGTCAAAAACAAGCGGGAACTCCTCGAAAGAGTGGGCGAAGAACGCTTCATAGAGGAATGTAAGAAGGCTATTGTGAAGTATCACAGGGAATGGGTTGAAGCCGACAGAAAACTCGGAGTTTTCATAAATCAGGACAAGGCCTACTGGACCTACTTGGATGATTACATCGAAAGAGAGTGGCAATACCTAAAACGAGCCTGGGAGCAAGGCCTGCTGGAAGAGGGCTATTATGTTGTTGCTTACTGTCCAGGATGCCAAACCAGCCTAAGCAGCGCTGAGGTCGGCTACGAAGACTCCTACAGGGAAGTGGAAGACCCATCCCTTTACTTCAAGTTCAAAGTGGCAGAAAGCCAAAACGAGTACTTCCTCGTGTGGACAACAATGGCCTTCACCCTCATAACAGACACCATGTTAGGTGTTCATCCAGAAGCCGAATACGCAAAGGTCAGAGTTGGCCAAGAAACATGGATAATCGCCAAGCCACGAGTCGAGTCAGTCATGCAAGAATTGGGCATAGAAAACTATGAAGTGACAGAAACCTTTTTGGGCAAAAGGCTTGAAGGCACAAAATACGATTATCCATTCACGGATTTGATTCCAAAACAGGCGGAATTGGATAAGCATCCACTGGTGCACAGGGTTGTCTGCGAGGACTTTGTTGACGTGAACACGGCTACTGGAGTTGTGCACCTTTCTCCAGGGAATGGTGAAGAGGACTTCTTTGCCGCACAAAAGCGAGGCGTTCCGATCTTCGCTCCGTTTGACGATGAGGTCAAATTCACAGATGAAGCTGGAGCCTTTAATGGCATATTTGCAAGGGATACAGACGCAATGGTAGTAGAAGAACTACGCAAGAGAAGCTTGCTCGTTTCAGCCAAAACCATAAAGCACGAGTATCCAACATGCTGGCGCTCCCACCACAAACTGGTCTGGCTCGCCAGAAGGGAATACTTCCTAAGAACAGACAAAATAAACGATAGAGTTGTGAAAGCGGCACAAAAAGTGGAGTACTTCTTCGAAAGCCCGAAAAACCGTTTCCTCTCCTTCTTGAAAGAGGGCAAGCCGTGGTGCATATCAAGGGAACGCGTTTGGGGCACACCGCTTCCCATATGGGTCTGCGAGAAATGCGGAGCCAAAACAATTGTGGCAAGCAAAAAGGAACTCTTGGAAAAAGCCATAGAAAAGCCTCATGGAAATTTTGAGCTTCACAAGCCGTGGGTTGACCGCATTGCCTTGAAATGCGAAAGATGCGGAGGCACGATGCACAGAGAACCCTTCGTGTTAGATACATGGCACAATAGTGGAGCATCACCCTACGCAAGATTCACAGATGAAGAATTCGAAAAATATGTGCCAACAGATTTCTTAACCGAAGGAATAGACCAAACCCGCGGATGGGCTAACTCACTCCTCTTAGAGCATGTTATATTAGCCGGAAAAGCAGAAGCCCCATACAAGGCGTACTTATTCCAAGGCTTAACCCAAGACGCTAAGGGCAGAAAGATGAGCAAGAGCCTCGGAAACGTCATAGAGGCCAACAAGCTTCTAGAGAGATACTCCGTAGACATATGCAGATTTTACATGCTGCGGAAGTGTTCTCCCGCGGAATTTATGAACTTTGACCTTCAAGAGCTGAGCGGCCGTCCCTATCAAGTGTTATCCACGCTTTACCACCTGAACAGATTCTTTGTGCAAAACGCCGTGTACGACAATTTTAACCCGCAGAGGCACACGCTTGATTGGGCAAAAGGAGAAGATCAGCTTAAAAGTCCGGACCTTTGGCTTCTTTCAAAACTTCAGGAAACCGTAGAGGAATATACTCTTAGGCTTGAAAAGTGTGAATTCAACTTTGCCCTAGCAGTCTTAGAGGATTTCGTAATAGAGACCATAAGCAGGCTTTACGTGCCCATGGTTAGGAAAGAGCTATGGACCGACGACCCAGAAACCCTCAACAGAAGACTGGCAATATACGCAACCCTGTGGCATGTTCTAAAAACCGTTACGCTTCTGTTCAACCCAGTTGCACCGTACCTAAGCGAGGCGTTATACCAAAAGGTCTACCGAAAGCTTGACCCGACAATGCTGGAGTCCGTAAACTTTGAAGACTGGCCGAAACCGGACGAGAAAATGCGAAACAAGCCCTTGGAAAAGGACTTGCAAACACTGTTCAAATGCGTCTCGCTGGTTTATTCAGCCCGCCAATCCGCTAAGCTGAAGAGAAGGTGGCCCCTCAGCAGAATGGTTGTTGTGGCTCCTGAAGAGGTTTGCACAACCCTGAAAAATGTAGAAGAGTTGCTCCTTGAGCTCGCTAACGTTAAAACAGCGGAATACGCTCAAAAAGCTCTGGAATATGCCTCTTCAGAATGGTGGGTTTCCGCCTCCGAAGACAACATAAAAGTATTTTTAGATATCCACCGTGAGGAAAGCTTACTCGGTGAGGGTTTGATGCGCGACCTAGCCCGCAGAGTCCAATCCTTAAGGAAGGAACTGGGTTATGTGCCAACCGACATTTTAGAGGCTGTTCACATAGCCCAACTTGAAGATGAAAGCGTTAGGCTGCTGAAGCCCTACTTGAAGGAGATGGAGGAACTTGTCCGTGCCAAAAAAGTCTGTTTACATGGCAGACGCGAAAGGGTCGAAGCGGAATGGCATGAGTATCAGCTGGATGATAAGAAAATCTACATTGCGATTCCATAACAACTTAGTGATTAAATGCGTGAGCTCTTATAGAAGAATCTCTACAAACGTGAGAAAGATATGAAAGCATAGCGCGGGCTAGGAGATGATTAAGCCTTAGATAAGGTTGGTTTTTGTTTTTTCGCTATGTTTGTAGCCTAATCGGTATTTACAAACGTAAAAAATTTTACATTCTTTTTTGACTATTGTTAAAAAAGAGATAGACTTATCTTCTAGAAGATAAATATATAAGCTTGGATGGATAAGTCATGGAATCAACTTTTCCATCCAAGAGAAGGGAGAATTTGATCATATCCCTAGCAATTCTCAAAGCCGCAAGACGTGGAATAAGAAAGACACACTTGATTAGGCAAGTATCTATGAGTTACGAACAATTTAAGAAGTATGTCACATTTTTGAAAGCCTACGGCTTTATTGAGGAAAAACAAAACACTTTTTACAAAACCACGGAGAAAGGAGTGAAGTTAATAGAAGAATTTGAATCTTCACCACTAATACGGAGCGTACTTAACGTCTAAAGTTTCGAAGCTCACCCTAACGTCCCCCCTTTTTCTAACAAAGCCGGCTTCAAAGCTAACGCGCCAAACTTGACACCAGGGCAATCTTCGAACCTAGTGCTTGCCTGCTAAGACGCTTCTTAGCGAAGCATAACACAGAGTTAGCATGCTCGATCTTGGAATACTTGGCTAAAGAAAACAAAACCGAAAGCTCTAATAACTTTTTTAATCGAGTTCTCTTCAGAAAGAAGCGCCTTGGGCCGGTGGTTCAGTTTGGTATGAACGCCGCCTTCGCAAGGCGGAAGTCGCGGGTTCAAATCCCGCCCGGTCCACAGGAAACCCTAGGCGACAGATTTTTAACCTTAGAGACAGATATTTACAGACGTGAGTTGTATGTTGTTCGTAACTTTGCTCTCGCCTAAAGGGAAGGGGATTGACGCGGTAAAATATCTGAAGGCCTTGAAAGAAAAGGGTAAAATCAAAATTCGAGATGTGTTCTTCACGTTTGGTCGCTATGACGGAGTAATAGTCTTCGAAGCCCCTAACGAAAAGGAAGCCATGAAATTCGTTATGGAAACAGGCTTCTCAACACAGTACACCGTGGAAACCCTAGTCGCTGTTCCAGCCAAAGAACTGTGAAGAATAGACAGCTTCGGTTCCTAATTCCTCAGGAATGATTGGTAGTTTAATTCATCCTTTAGGCCCGTATGCGGGAACGTATGCACAAGCGGAGGCTGAATCCCAGAAGAAGCGCCCGTCTAGGAATGTATGTCCGTCCATGCATTTTCATCTTTACTGTGTGTGTAATGCTGCTCCTACATCAACGTTCCCACGTCGCTACAGATGGGACGCAGACATAATAAACAGCGACAGTATCCCATGCTTTGTCACTGGTGCGGGAGTATAATTGCTGTTTTAGACATAGGGCTGGTTCCGAACTGGCGTGACCGCTTCCCAATGGATTGAAGCGCGTGCCAAAAAGTATGAAAATTATCACGCCAATCCGAAGTTTAATTACAACATGCCAGGAACTAGATCAAAGGGAAAACGGTCAGGGAAAAAGGCGAGTTATGGGTCCATTTCTCCGTATTGTAGCGCTGCTGTGTATATGTCTTCTATGTCGATTATGCCGTCATCGTTTATGTCACAGTTAGGCTCATATCCCGGCTCGCCAGGCATTGTTCCGTATGCCAACGCGATTTTGTATATGTCTTCTATGTCAACTATGCCATCACCGTTTACATCGCCTGAAATCACTACCTTCACAACACCATCAACAAATGTGTTGTCTGCTGTGTCTGTTTCGCCTAGAACTGGCGAAGCAGAAGTCCATATAGTGTAGTTGCCCTTAGCAAAGCCTGTAGTGTTCCATGTGAAGGCGACGGTTATGGAGTTTCGACTTGTTAGGATGACTGTTTGTGATGCAACAGTGGTCGTGTTAGCATAGAGTGTGACCTTGAAGGTTTCAGTGAAGTTACCTTGATTTTCCGCTCTCACAGTGATTGAAGAGGAGTATCCTTCTCCTACTATGGTTTTAGAAGGCAAGACATATGTTATCGCTATGTTAGTCCACGGCTTCATAAGAGGGTATTTATCTACATTGTTTACATCGATGACATGTGGCGTGTCGCCTATTCCGTCGCTACCGGGTTCGTCTTGACCCGGCCCTGAAAACTGATCGACCCCAGTATAGTTACTCCAGTGGTTTCCACCAGAAGGGTAGCTATTGTCCCAGGCGCTATTGTAGGATTCGACTATTTCCACTTGGTTTGTGTTGTTAACAAAGTTGTTATGGTAGAAAATAGTGCTATTAGAGCAGTAGAGATAGACACCTACCCTGTTGTTACTCGCGGTATTTCCAACAGCAGTGCTATGGTCAGAACAGAGGAAACAAAGGCCATAATAGTTATTGTGTGCAAGATTTTTATCAACGTTGCAATGGTCGGACTCCTCAAGGTTAATGCCTCCTGCGTTGCTGTTTGCCATGTTTTTGGAGATAATGGAATTGTTGGAAAAATAGACATGAATTCCGTAGTACATGTTGTTGTTTGCGTTATTTCTAGTAATTGTGCAGTTTTGGGAAAGATAGATTTGTAGGCCATGGTATTCGTTGTTTTCGATGTTGTTTTCGGTTATTGTACAATTATGACTTTCTTTTTTAACACTTATGCCGATCCAGTTCTGGTTTGCGTTGTTTTCGCTGATTGTGCAATTAATGGAGAAATAATCAACTATGATACCGAACGCGTAGTTGTTGTTTGCGTTGTTTCCGATTACGGCAGAGCCTGTAGAGCCAAAAACGCAGATGCCATAGTCACCGTTTTCTACAGCAAAACCGCTAAAATATACATTGTTCGAGGTGATATTTACAACCGTTCCAGTTCCGCTTCCATCAATAAAAGTAGTCAAACGGTCTTCTCCAATCAACGACACGGTCTTGTTTACGACCACATGCTCATTGTACATGCCATGTCTAACCCTAATTGTATCTCTAGGGCTCACCAATAATGAATTAATTGCTTCTTGTATAGTTTCGAAGTTGTCTGGGACCCACCAAATCGCCGGACTCGCTATGACGGCTTTCTCTTGCAGATATGCAGAGTAACTGAAGATAAGGAGCAAACCAAATAGAACTAGAGTAATCTTCTCGCCCATTTTGATACCTAATAATCTAAATTTATTCTGTGGTTAATTAGCTTGTGGAAAAATCTTCCATTTGTTGTTCGTTAGGAACGTCAGATAGGCGCACAAAGATATGCCATGTTAAAATTGTGCCAGCAATAATAGAACTAGAAGAAGATTCCACAAAATTAAAATTCAGTAAAGAAGTAATTTAGTTACGCCCAATGGGCGCAAGTATAAAAAATGAGGAAGGAGAAGAATAATGAAAATGAAAACAAGAGTAGTGATGATACTACTATCAGTAACGCTTCTTATGGTTAGCTTGTTGAGTTCGATGGTCATTTCTGTGCCGGCAGAGAAAGCATTCCAAGGAAAGCCCCAAATTATATCCGGAAATGAGAAAGCTCTGGCGAAGATTCAGCCGTCTCTTCGTGAACTTGCAGTGGCTGGAGGAACAGAACTAGTAGAGGTGAATATTGCAACTGTGGATCCGAATCAAGTCTTCGATGTGCTCAGGAATTACATGAATCTTGGGCTTGTAGGCAAAGAGGTGGCATCAACAGACGAGCTGGTAACGCTTGTTCTAAGTGTTCCGGCTGAGAGCCTCGTTAAGGTGGCCTCTCTGCCTAGCGTTCTTTATGTGTTGAAGTATACGCTGCCTGAGCCGTTACCACCACCAGACCCAGACGTAGCGGGAATGAAACCTAACAAGGGTGTAGAGCCCGCAACATGGTTTGCTATCGAGACTCATGGAGCGAGAGCAGCGTGGGCTAAGGGATACACGGGCACGGGAATTAACGTAGCTGTTATAGACACTGGAGTTGACTTTGCACACCCAGACCTGCAGGGAACACAGGCTCGCCAGCCCTTCGGTTCATACGCTGGTTGGCCTATAGCCTTTGACTCACGCTCCATGATGACCTATCTGTTCTCTGGCGGAATGGCTTTCCCGACCACAGACATTTGGTATTCAGACACTAGCAGCACCGACACGCTTGATTATGTTGTCACTGGCACAAGTGTGAGCGGAACCTACCACTTTGGATGGCATCCAGACGATGCATTGGAGGCATGGTGGTATGGAAACTATGTCGGTGTTTTGGTTGTTGATGAACATACTGCTGGAGTCTATGACACAGTGTACGTTGACTTGGATAACGACAAGGACTTCAGAAACGAGAAACCTTGCTTCAAGGGCGATGAGATAGCGTGGAAAGATTTGACCGGTGACGGACTTGCAGACGTTTCTGGCGGAATGGTCTACTTCATAGCAGACGGCGTAAAACCCGTTCCGTTCTCGGCTTACATTACCCGGATCTACGGCATACCCAATGTCATACCGGCAGCAGGCACTCTAGTAGCGTTCATGATCAACGATGCAACGGAAAATGGAGGAGACCACGGCACTTTGTGCGCTTCTGCGGTTGTGGCACAAGGAACAATAGGAATAACGTATGGAATGGCGCCTGGTGCAAAAATGATTGCTGTTGGAAACCTGTATCAAGGCGGCAGCGCATACGACAACTATCGTTTTGTGACGAGGGGTTACGACGGCATCATCGGCACTGGAGACGAGGCGAACATTGTGAGCATGAGCTATGGGACCTCAAGCATATACAACGACGGCTGGGATTACGAGTCTAGATACCTCGACTATATGACAACCCTCTACAACCGATACGTCACGTTCTTCGGAGCCACTGGCAACGGTGGACATGGCTACGGTACAATAACATCGCCAGGTGCAGCGACAGGCATTGTTTCGGTGGGAGCCGCCACAGAGTACTGGTCTTTCGAAAGCATCAGAGACCTGGATCAAATATTATGGGGAGACGTCCAGCCATGGTCGAATAGAGGACCCAATGCTGTCGGACAGGTGGACCCAGATGTTGTGGCGATTGGAGCTTGGGGTTCGGGAGACCTTGCACTGAACGAGTGGGGCGACGGAGCATCCGCCTGGATCGTGTGGGGTGGAACCAGCATGTCAACTCCTATCGCAGCAGGAGTGACAGCCTTAATGTACCAAGCTTACATCGGCGCCAACGGTATTGCACCGACATCAGCTCTGGCTAGGGAGATCATGATGTCCAGCGCCAGGAACCTGAACTATGATCCACTCGTTCAAGGAGCAGGCATGGTCAACGCTGAGAGGGCAACGGAACTCGCCAGCAAGACTAAAGGTATCCTAGTCTCGCCTACGTTCTGGACCGCTGGAAACTACCTAGGCGCAGAGTATTCTGCGTTCGCAAAGATTATGCATCCTGGAGACACCGCCACGAAAACATTCACTTTGACAAACATGCAGCAACCACCCGCCAATCCTGTGACCGTTAAGCTAGAAGACAGCATCCTTGTGAAAGTCGGCGAGTACGAGTTCTCATTCGTAGCCGATAGGAACAAGGAAAATCCATATTCCATGGGTAGGCCAGACTATCTTATGGATATAACGAAAAATATACCGCCGGGCACGAAGCTGATAAAAGTCTTCGCGTACTTCCCATTCGAGATGATGGACGCCAACAGCGATTATACAAGTGTTGGAAACAACTACTACAGGCTGCTGGTGTACGACTGGAAGGACCTCGACAAAGACCGAAAATACTGGCATGACTTGAACGGCAACGGTGTGGTCAACGTTGGAGAAATGGACCCCATGGAGATTAACAGGTATACGTATGGCTATAATTGGGGTACGGCCCTCGAGGCTAGAGTGCACGACCCTCTGAAGAGGTATCATGATGGCATTCTAGTTGGGATTCAGCATTATACCAAAACTTGGCTAGCACCCATAGTGCCGATTAACATCAAAGTTGAGTTCTACAAGAAAGCCGACTGGAACATGCTGACTGTGACACCGTCTCTAGTAACAATACCTCCAGGCGGATCCGTAACCGTTGAAGCAAAAGTCACCGTGCCTGAAGACACGCCATACGGATTGTACGAGGGCATAATGCAGGTCGGCGGAAGCTACAGAACCGAAGAAACGGTCGTACCCGTCATCGTCCATGTAGCCTCTGACACGGCAACATTCGAGTTCGGCGGCACACCCCCATCCAACACGCTCTACGACAACGGAAGAGTCTTCGGAGGATTCGACTGGAGATGGAGAGACGAGTCAGGCGACTGGAGATTCTACTACGCTGACATTCCAGAAGCAGAGGTCCCACCTGGGACAAAGTTGCTCGTTGATGTAGCGTGGTCCACGCTACCAACAGACATCGACGCCTTCATCTACGGACCCGAATTAGATGCGTTCTCGTACAATTGGCCAAGCATATACGGACCCTACACACTGGACTTCAAGGGCGGAAGCGAAAAAGTGTACATGGGAAGCGGAATCTACAAGTTCAAGACCACAACGGGTGGAGCCGAAGAGGTTGTCTCAGCAGACGCCGTTCCAGGCTTAAACCTGATAGCCCTCCACAACGTGCTCTACAACGACCATTTCGGAGAACCGTTCACTGGAAAGATGGGCACCTTCACAGTAGCGCCAATTCCAGTGAGCATAACCACAAGCACGAGCACAGGAACACAGGTGATGTCAGCCGTATCCAGCTTAGACTTAGCTGGCATAACCGCCATGGCTTACGGCATGTCTCAGCCAGAGCATCTCACGGGTCAAACCATTAAACAAGACGACCCCGCCAACTTTATGACCGCAAGCTGGACAAAGGAATACACGCTAACAGCTGCAGGCATGCTCGACGTGATCGTACACCCTGGAGCCAACGACCTAGACCTATTCTTACTATACGATAAGAATGGCAACGGAATACCCGAAGCAGGTGAAGTCATCGCGCAATCCACCAACCCCGCTGGCGTAGAGGACTTCGTCAAAGTTCTGTTGCCCACAGACGGCAAATACTGGGTCTTCGTGCACGGATGGGCTGTGGTGCCGAGTCCCTCGGTCTTTGACATAGACATAACCATAATACAGAGAACCATGCTCACAGTCAGCGGCCTGCCGCCAGGACCTGTTCCAGCCGGAACTACGGTGAACTTCAACCTCAACTACGATCTGAATGGCATAGCGGCTGGCACATGGCAAGGCCTCATCTTCGTGGGACCAATCAACGCCCCGACAGCGGTCGCTGTACCAGTAGAGATTTTCTATACTCCATAATTGAAGGAGTAAGATAATCTCCTAATCCCCCTTTTTATAATCAACCCAAAAGGCGAATGATAAAGTGATTTGAGAGTACCAAAATTTAAGACAAATTAAGAAAGTTGGGCGTCCTTTTAAGCTGCTATAAAGGAATTGGCGGGCCCGCAGGGATTTGAACCCTGGTTGTCCGGTCTATAGAGATCTCCGGCTCCGAAGGCCAGCGCCTTAATCCATGCTCGGCTACGGGCCCACAGAGTGGTATATCCTAAAAGCAATTAAAAGGGTTCCGAAAATCCTTAAAAACAGTGAAAGGGTTTATAGTAGTTGATGTTGTTGGGCCGGTAGCTCAGCATGGCTGGAGCGTTCGGCTGATAAGGGCGCAGAAACCGAAAGGTCGCCGGTTCAAATCCGGCCCGGCCCACTAATGTTAAAATTTTATAAACTGTGACGAAGAAATTGTATGTTTGGTGAGGATTTTGGTGAAAAATGAAGAAATATTGGAGGAGCTGAGGCGCATTCGAACACTTCTGGAGCCTAAGCCGGCCCCTACGCCTTCACTACCTAAAGGCTTGTGGGCTGAATTCTTGGATTTTATTTCAAAGTATAAGGTTATGGGAATGGCTGTGGCCTTCGTTCTGGGCCTATATCTCGGCATCTTAGTCCAAGCCCTAGTGAGCGATTTGATAATGCCAATAGTGCAATTTGCTACGCCTGGAATCTATTGGGAAACCATAGAGATCGGTCCTTTCCGAGTAGGCCATTTCATTGGAACGCTCATCACATTCTTAATAATCGCATTCGTCATATTCCTAATCGTAAAAATGACCAGAAAATTGGGCGTAGAATAAACTATCTCAGCAGTCGAGTAAGAATTTAGAGATCGAGGTTAAGCTAGTTTAAGCCCGAGGGAAGACGCTATAACCAGAAAATGGCTTTCTGCTTTAAACCTGGGATAGCTGATTTTCAATTTTATATGTTTTAAGTCCAAGCTTGATTAAGTGTTCGATGAATGTGCTGCGTTTTTCTCTTCCTCGGAGCTCTTCGATTTCTCTGAAAAGTTTTGCGTCTATTGTAAGTCCTATGTGATGTTTCATGCTCATAGTCTCCATATATTTTGTATATTTAGTATACCAAAAAGCTTTATTAGTCTTATGCAACAAGTTATACTTATCCATTTAAATTGAGGCTGAAGAATGAAAACCTTGAGAATATCAGACGACGCCCACCAGAGGCTCACGGCTTTGCTTGGCGAATTAACAGCCCAAACAATGAAGATGCAAACCTACACAGACGCTATAGAGAGTTTACTGTCACAATCTGTAATACTGCCGCCTGAACTTCTCGCTCAGATTGAAAGTTTCATAGAGGAGAATAGGCATTTAGGCTATACAACGAGGGAAGAATTTATCCGGGACTCCGTTAGGTGGAGACTCCACTTTCTCAAGAAGGAGTATGAGTATATAGAAATCCCAAAGGATGAGTTTGAAAAGCTGCAACAAGCAATAAAGGATGTGGGGATGCCATTCTTGAGCGTAAACGATTTCGTAGACCAACAAATAAAAAACGTACTGGAAAAACATGCCGAATGGACAAGACAAAAAGAAGAATACGAGAAAAGAAGCCTAAAGAAAAGATGAGGTTGATGCAGAGGGTAGGAGAGGCCAGTCTTCGTGGCGGAACTCGATGTGCCCACGCCAATATTAGGAGCATACGCTCTTGAAAACCTAGGCATTAAGCCAAACCCCGTTACTGGCAAGCTGGAGGTTGTTGGATCCGAAGGAGGATACTTACTCTAACATGAAAAAGGAGACAATCACCGGTAGAAAGTTAGATGCAGAAAAAGGGCTTTCTTGTGGCCATTGAAGCCGTTTCGAATTATTGTTTTAATGTAGTTTAAGAGTCCTTTTTGACACTCATCCCTATAAGATTATATGTTTCAAAAACAAATGAATTGCACCATGCAAGGGTCGATGGGTGGTCTAATCTGCATGAAGGCTGAAAAGAAACCAGTGAAGGCAGCTGTTCTGTCTCTTATTGCCGGGTTATTTTTCCTTTTCGATGGCTTAATTGTCATGCCTGCTCATGGAGATGGAAAGCTGGCGATGAGTCTGATGATCTCATGCGGCTTCTTAATCACGATATCTGCGATATTTTTGTATAAGGCTCCAAAGAATCATATGTTCTGGGGAGCAATTGTTTTTCTCTCTTCACCCCTAAGCATCATCTCTTACGCCTTCCACACGCATACGATACTTTATCCAACCGTTGTTGTTCCAGTCATAACCATAATCGTCTTTATGGTTTTAGGGATGATCGGCGGAGCGTTAGCCATAACACACAGACCAGAAAAATAAGTGAGAGCCGAAAGGTGAAGGGGAACTGCCTTCCTCCAAAACACATTGTTAAGGTTGTTTTAACAAGGAACAAAAAGAAATCCTTGAAAAAATAGCTAAGAAACTTGGGCAATCCGAAACCGAAACAATGGGAATAGCCGAGTGAAGCTAGATATAAGCATTATCATTCCGGGGCATGGGAGACTGTGCGATACCAAAGAGATTCGTAGGCACATCGCATACCTAAAAGGATTGATTGCAAAAGCCTAACAAAACATTGAAATGGCGGAGCATAGTTCAGCCGATATATGCCAAGGACAGCCTCGATCTATTCTTCTAAATATTCTTGAGGCTTATTCCAACCCGTCTCTATTTCGCGTAGTTTTCAGCTTTTTCGGCTCTGAGGCTTTGTTCTCTAGTAAAAGACTTTATCTTGAACATAATAAGCCTCTTATCTGTCATAAAGAATCGATGCATAAAGACTTTGGCACTTTCTCCTTTGTTACTGTTCTAAAGCCGAAAAGCTGAAATTCTGAATGAGTTATACAATTGTAGTTTGGTGATTTGCATGCCCTACTACATACTGTTGTCGAATCTGACGGAAGAGGGATGGAAAACCGTTAGGGAAAAGCCCGAGAGGATAAAGGAGGTCAATAAGGAGCTTCAGGCTTTCGGTGTTCGCGTGATCGGCCAATACGCTGTTTTGGGACCCTACGACTTTGTGAACATCGTGGAGGCCCCGAACAACGAAACGATTGCTAAGGTTTCCATAGAACTCGGCTCTAGAGGAACAATCAAAATCGTAAGCATGGCAGCAATCCCAATAGACGAGTTTATAGCCTCGATGAAGAAGCGCTAAAACTTTCAAGCACCATCTTTTTTTATAAATGCACAGAAAACATTTGAGGTCTAGGCAGCTTCGCCAACTGTGCCTTTCTGGATTGAAAAGCTTAGGATTGGCGAGCAATTGAGGTTTTAGCGGATTTTTAGGCGTTAATCGTATTTCAAATTCGGATTCCAAGTTCATACAAGTTAAATCTAAATTTCTCTACAACATCCGTCGTCGATCGACACAAGCTGGTTTAAGAGAGTGCAGTCCCCATCGCCGTTACTGCCAGAGTTCTTTGCACTGCTGGGCATAGACTTGTTTCTAATGCTTAGTCTGCTGACTTGTTTACTGGACGAGCGATTTCCCAAGGGGATTCCATACATCTATCAGATAGCAGCTCTCGCAGGGTTCGGAAACCTCTTGATCAGCAAGGATTTCCTGATCGTGTTTGGGGAGTACATGCGATTCTGGTACTGTTTTCTCTACCTTGTTGTAGCTTTGGCAAACATAATTGCGGTCAATCTATATCTTGGAATCGTGAAGAAGCTGCTGAATTACGCAAGAGTTTTCATGTTGACAGTGACCTTTCCAGCCCTGTCTTTGGCCGTCTTGTTCCTGTTCAATTATGCTGAGGTTGCGATGTATCCGCCAATAATGGTTCCGAAAATATTCGGAGAAGACGCTATAATGCTCATAGTTGCCTTAGGCACCTTCACAGTGGGGTGGGGCGCATCCATTTTCTTCAAATCCAGATTCTGGTACGTGGCGATAGGCGTAGGCGCAATGGTGGGAAGCGCAGGCGCATACGCCTTGTTTAAACCGACAGGGGGAGAGGCAGCCTTCATTGTGTTAGCAGTGGCAGTGGCAGTAGGGTGCGCCCTCACGGGAATGTGGCTAGGCACAAAAAATGTAATAAAAAGGAGGTGAAACAACAAAATGAAAATTAGCTTCAGGAAGAGTCTCAAACTGATAGTGTTGCTGATATCGTCTTTGCTAATAGCCACGGTAAGCGCAACCGCATACGTTAAGCTACAATGGACAATCACGGCAACGGTGGCTCCAAATCCTAAGGTTTGTTTTGTCAAGTGGTCAGATGGTTCAAAGCAGAACACTTTCGACTATGCTGTAAATATCTTCCCAAGCGTCAAAACGATAGATGAAAACATCACACACGGTGTCTGGAATTGGAACACGGCGGCACATGTCACATATATGAGTTGGTATTCACTGACAAATACTGGTAATATCGCTAACCTTAATGTAACGGTTTATAACTCAACAAATACTCTTTACTCGCAGTACTGGTCTTCGGTTCCATCGCTTCCAACTTCTTGGGTTCAGTTCAATCCTAGTCCATCTCCTGGCAACTACACAATATGGATGGAAATCACTGCAACAGGTGGAGCAAGTGGCAGTTCAGTGTTCACGTTTGAGATGAAGGTCGAGAATCCGTAACTAACCTTCCCCTTTTTCATATTTGGAAGATAGTGATAAGAGTTGAAACAAAATAGGATGAAATATGCAGTAATTACTTCCGAAATTGTTTTACTAGTGGTAACTATTATAATACTTGCATTATTCGTCTCAATTTATCCCATAACTGTTCCAGGGAAGCCAGTTTTTGCAAGTCCAGACACAGCCACATTTCGCCCAAATACGGCTGGAACATATCAAGAGTGGACGATATTTGTTGGTTCGCCGACTAGATGGCGAGCAACAGGCGACCAAAACGATGCAACTGACGTTCAAGTGATGGTAAGAAGAGTTAGGTGAGACATGATGCGAAAAACAAAACTGTTTCTTTTATTTTCTATACTTTTGCTTGGCCAATTCGTTGTTTTTCATTTTATTCCTATTGCCAACGCAGATGGCGAGGAATACGATTTTATTGACAATAATACCAGCGATGTTGACAGCCACGCCAATCACGGTACTCAAAGCAACTTTACAACAC